>BFBZ01000011.1_pt57 | contig 132781 bp, 134 predicted proteins | sample 1888401 | NCBI WGS metagenome assembly BFBZ01 (sample SAMD00112614, study PRJDB3348) | symbiont metagenome | host: Chara braunii
CGCGCCCCGCTCGCCGCGCTTCACGATCAGGGTCCCCCGCACGACGCGCGCGAGCCGGGCGGCGACGGCCTCCGCGCCCGCGCCCCAGCCGAGGGCCTCGGCCTCGTCCTCTCCCACGAACGCGTGGTCGGCGAGCGCGAGCAGCTCGCGCAGCGCCGGCGCCGCCTCGAGCGGGCCCCACAGCGCGGGCCGGTAGTTGACGTCCAGGCTCACCGCGAGCCCCGCCTCGGCGGCGCGCGTCATCGCGTCGCGCACGGTGTCGCGCGCGGCGGCGGAGAGCGCCGGGGTGATGCCGGTCACGTGGAGCAGCGCGGCCGCCGCCAGCGCGGCGTCGGGCACGTCCCCGGGGCGCAGCCGCGCGCCCGGGCCGTCGGTGCGGTGGTAGGTCGGGCGCCCGACCCCGTCGACCGGCGCGCCGCGCATCAGCAGGCTCGTCGGCTGGCCCGGCTCGACGATGGCGCCGGAGGCGTCGACACCCTCGCCCCGCAGGGTCGCGACCACCAGGGCGCCGATCTCGTCGTCGCCGACGCGGCCGCACCAGGCGGCGTCCCCGCCGAGGCGGGCGACCCCGATGGCGACGTTCAGCTCCGCACCCGCCACCCCGAGCACCAGCTCCGAGCCGCGGCGGAGCGGCTCGCGGGCCGTGAGCAGGCCCAGGGGCTCCCCCACCGTCAGGAGGCGCGGCGGGTGGGCGTCCCCCGGTCCTGATTGACCAACTGCCATACTGGTATGCTAGTATACCAGTGATGCATTCGGAACGCTCGTCCCAGCCGACATCCCGGTCGTTCAGCCAGATCGACCGGCAGCTCCCGATCGGCCCGCAGGTCTACGCGGCGCTGCGGGAGGCCATCCTCACCCTGACGCTCACTCCGGGGATGGTGCTGTCGGAGCAGACCCTGGCCGCCGAGCTCGGGGTCAGCCGGACGCCCGTGCGCGAGGCGATCCTCCGCCTGACCCGCGAGGGTCTGGTGGTCGTCTACGCCCAGAGCGGGACGGTCGTCTCGAAGATCGACCTGGACCAGGTCGAGGAGGCGCGATTCGTGCGCTCCGCCCTCGAGTGTGCCGCCATCGCCGATGCCGGCGGGGCGACGGAGGCGGATCTCCGCGACCTGGAGTCGATCCTCGCGCGCCAGCGCGAGTTCGAGGCGTCCAAGGACGAGTCGGCCTGGTCGGCGTTCTTCGCGCTCGACCAGGAACTGCACCGCAAGCTCACCCAGATCAGCGGGCACCCGCTCGTCTGGGACGTCATCACGGCGGCCCGCGTCCACATGGACCGGGTGCGGCGGCTGAGCATGCCGTTCTCCGAGCGCATCCCCGAGATCACCACGATCGCGCAGGTCATCACGGAGCACGAGCGGATCGTCTCCGCCCTGGCCGCCGGCGACCTGCGCGCCGCCCAGGAGGCCATGGCCTTCCACCTCTCCGGGGTCACCCGGATCGCCGTACTGCTCGCCAGCGAGCTTCCCGACTACTTCGACCCGGCGCCCGACCAGTCGACCGCCGGACCCGCTCCCGGACTGTTGGAGAGAGAAGGACGGACACGATGAGTGCAGGTTTGAAGAGGGTGCTGGCGATCGCCTGCGCCCTCGCCCTCGCCGTCGCCCTCGCCCTCGGCCTGTCGGCCTGCGGAGGCGACGACGACGATGCCGCGGCCAGCAACGGCGACACGACGGCCGCCGCGGCCCCCAGTGACACCAAGCTCGCCGCCGTCGTACTGACGATGCAGGCCGAGTTCTACGTGGCCTACGCGGACGAGCTCCAGCGGCTCGCCGACGGCGCCGGCGTCGGGCTGACGGTCCTCGACTCGGACATCAAGGTCGAGAAGCAGCAGGCCAACATGGAGGCGGTCCTCACCCAGGGCGCCAACGCCATCTCGTTCTCCCCGGTCGACGACGCGTCGGCCATCCCGCTCGTCAAGCAGGCGCAGGATCAGGGCGCGTCCGTCGTAACCCTGGCGGTCGAGACCGACCTCGCGCCCTACGCGGTCGAGGACTCGATCGAGGGCGGCAAGAGCGGAGGCGTCGCCGCCGCCAAGTTCTTCCAGAAGCAGAACCCGGGCGTGCCGATCAAGATCGCCCTCATCACGCAGCCCCAGCTCCAGCAGACGGTCAACCGCGCCAACGGCTTCGTCGAGGGCGTCAAGAGCGTCGATCCGACGGCCGAGGTCGTCGCCCAGCAGGACGGCGGGGGCGCGCTCGACACCGCCACCGCGGCCGCCGAGAACCTGATCCAGAAGTCCCCGGACGCCAACGTCTGGTTCGGCATCAACGACCCGTCGGCCCTCGGCGCGCTGAACGCACTGCGCAGCGCCGGCAAGGGCAAGATCTCCGACGGACAGCTGGTGGTCGGCTTCGACGGGTCGGCCCCGGCCCTGCAGGAGCTGATGGACCCCACCAGCGCCCTCAAGGTCGAGGTCGGCAACCAGCCGAAGGTGTTCGCCAACGACGTCTTCGATGCGCTCATGAAGCTCCGCGCCGGCGACGACGTCGAGCACGCGATCAAGGCCGCCACCAAGCTCCTGACCGGTGACGACAGCGACGCGGACATCAAGGCGTGGTACGCCGAGCAGTGGGGCGGCACGCTCGAGTAGAGCGCGCCTCGGGGCTCCCGCGCCGACCCTCGGCCGCGGCGCGGGAGCCCAGCTCGATCCGGACCGACCCAGGGGACCATGCAGACTGAGGCGACACCACCCCCGCAGCCGCGGGCGAGCGAACCGGCGATCCGCGCCACCGGCATCGTCAAGACCTTCCCCGGCGTCCGCGCCCTCCGCGGGGTCGACCTGCTGTCTCTTATACACATCTAGATGTGTATAAGAGACAGACCCAGGGGACCATGCAGACTGAGGCGACACCACCCCCGCAGCCGCGGGCGAGCGAACCGGCGATCCGCGCCACCGGCATCGTCAAGACCTTCCCCGGCGTCCGCGCCCTCCGCGGGGTCGACCTGGAGGTCCTGCCGGGCGAGGTCCACGCCCTCGTCGGGGAGAACGGGGCCGGCAAGTCCACGCTCATGAACGTGCTGTCGGGCGTGCTCAAGCCCGACGAAGGGGTCATCACCCTCGGCGGCCGTGACCACGCCAGCCTGGACCCGGCGCAGGCGCAGTCCCTCGGCGTCGGGTTCGTGCACCAGGAGCCCGCGGCGCTCACGGACCTGAGCGTGATGGAGAACATGACCCTCGGCTCGGAGTCCAGGCGGCTGAGGATGTTCGAGACCGGCGACCAGGACGCGCGGGCGCTCGAGGAGCTGCGCCGGGTGGGCCTGGAGATCGGCCCCGACATGCCCGTCGGCCGGCTCAGCATCGCCCAGCGGCACCTGCTGGACGTGGCGAAGACGCTGCACCACGAGCCGCGGGTGCTGATCATGGACGAGCCCACGGCCACCCTCACCCCCACCGACGCCGAGCGCCTGTTCGGCATCGTGCGCGACCACGTCGCGGGCGGCGGCTCGGTGATCTACATCTCCCACCGCCTGGAGGAGATCTTCGCGATCGCCGACCGGGTGACGGTGCTGCGCGACGGCGCCGTGGTGGGCACCCTCGGCCTCGCGGACTCCGGCATCGACCAGGACGGCCTCATCGCGATGATGGTGGGGCGCCGGATCGAGGCGCTGTTCCCCGACCGTGAGCCGCCCGCCGGGACCGGCGCCGTCACGTCGCTGGTGGTCCGCGGCCTGCTCGCGGACGTCCGCCCCGAGGACCCCGACCTGGAGGTCCGCCCCGGGGAGATCCTGGGCATCGCCGGGCTCATCGGCTCCGGCAGGACCGAACTGGTGGAGGCGCTGTTCGGGGTGAACCCCGCCCTCGACCTGCAGGTGGAGATCGATGGGCGGCCGGTCGCGCTCGACTCGCCGGGCGCCGCGGCGGCGGCCGGGATCGCGCTGGTCCCCGAGGACCGCCGCGGCCAGGGCCTGGTGGGCGTGATGACCGTCGGCGAGAACCTCACGCTCACGGTGCCGGACCGGATCGCGTCGCGCGGCTGGATCTCGCGGCGGCGCCAGCGGGAGCTGGCCCGGGACCTGGTGGAGCGGCTCGAGATCCGCACGTTCGGCCCCGGCCAGGTGGTGGGCACCCTGAGCGGCGGCAACCAGCAGAAGGTCGTGATCGCCAAGTGGATGGCGCGCGACTCGCGCGTCTTCATCTTCGACGAGCCCACCAAGGGCGTGGACGTCGGCGCCCGCAGCGAGATCTACCGGCAGATCGTCGACCTGGCCGACCGCGGCCGGATCGTGATCGTCGTCTCCTCCGAGCTCATCGAGATCCTGGGCCTGTCGGACCGCGTGCTGGTGATGCGCCAGGGCGCGCCGGCGGCGCTCCTCGAGACGGCCCGGACCGACGAGGAGGAGATCATGCGGGCCGCATTCGGGAGGGCGGCGTGACCACCGACCGCGCCACCCCCGGGGCCGCGGAGGTCGTCCAGAAGTGGCTCTCCAGCGTGAGCGGCCGCAACGGCGGCGGGCCGCCGCAGACCCTCGCCATCGCCGGCGTGCTCGTGGTGATGGTCGTGACGATGAGCTTCCTCAACGAGCACTTCCTGACCGACACGAACCTCTTCAACGTGGCCCGCCAGGTCTCGCTGATCGTGATCGTCGGGATGGGCATGACGTTCCTGCTCACCAGCGGCGGGCTCGACATCTCGGTCGGGGCGGTGCTGGCCTTCACGGGCTGCCTCGCCGCCGGCCTGTGCGTGGCGGGCTGGCCGATCGCGCTGGCGTTCCTGACCGCGAGCCTCGCGGGCGGCGCCATCGGGATGCTGCACGGATGGCTCGTCGTCTGGGGCGGGATGTCGCCGATCATCGTCACCCTCGGCACCTACTTCGCCGTCCGCGGGGTGGCGTTCCTCTACACCGACCACGTCCAGGGCGGCACGTCGATCTCCCTGGACCTGCCCGCGAACTTCACGGACATCGGGTCCGGCTACGTCGGCGAGATCCCGATCCCGGTGATCATCGCCGCGGCGTCGATCGTGGTCTTCTGGGTGCTCTTCAACAAGTCGCTGCTCGGCAAGCACACGCGGGCCGTCGGCGGGAACATCCAGGCCGCGCGCCTCTCGGGCGTCCGCACCGGCCGCGTCCTGTTCACGATCTACACGATGACCGGCCTGCTGGCGGGCTTCTGCGGAGTGCTGCTGGCGTCCCGCCTCGGCTCCGGCCAGCCCGGCGCCGGCAACGGCTTCGAGTTCGACGTGATCATCGCGGTGCTGATCGGCGGCACCAGCCTGTTCGGCGGCAAGGGCACCATCATCGGGACGGTGATCGGCGCGCTGATCATCGGCGTGTTGAGCAACGGCCTCACGCTCCAGGGCGTCGACTCGTACTGGCAGCAGGTCATCAAGGGGTCGGTGCTCGTCCTCGCCGTGCTCTTCGACGCCAAGGTCCGCGCCCGCCGGGGCATCACGTGATCGACCAGGCGACGACGACGGTCCTGGAGACGCCGCACCTGCGGGTGGTGCTCTGTCTCTTATACACATCTAGATGTGTATAAGAGACAGGGCAGCAGGTCATCAAGGGGTCGGTGCTCGTCCTCGCCGTGCTCTTCGACGCCAAGGTCCGCGCCCGCCGGGGCATCACGTGATCGACCAGGCGACGACGACGGTCCTGGAGACGCCGCACCTGCGGGTGGTGCTCGACACGGCGCGCGGCGCCGACGTGGTCGGCTTCGTCCACGCCGCGACCGGCATCGACCTGGCCCCCGCGTGGCCCGCCGAGGAGTACCGCGGCGGCTGGCAGGAGGTGCTGCCCAACGGGGGCCCGCCGTCCGAGTGGCAGGGCGCGCGCTACGGCCAGCACGGCGAGGTGTGCCGGCTGCGGTGGGACGCCGAGGTGGACCGCGCCGGCGACGGCGGGGTGACCGCGCGCCTGCGGACCGGGCTGATCCAGACGCCGATGCAGGTGGAGCGGCGCATGACCCTGGCCGCCGACGCGGCGGCGATGCGGGTCGACGAGCTGCTGGTGAACGAGGGCGAGCGGCCGCAGCGCGCGATGTGGGGCCAGCACCTCGCGTTCGGCCCGCCGTTCGCGGGCCCCGGCGACACGATCGAGATCGCCGAGGGCGCCCGCGTCGTCCCCCACGCCGGGTGGCTGCCGGGCGGCCGGCGGGTGGACCCGGACCGGGAGCACCGCTGGCCGGTCGCGACGGGCCCCGGCGGGGAGCCGGTCGACCTGTCGGAGCTGCCCCCGGTGGGCGCGCCCACCGAGATGCTGTACCTCACCGGCCTCCGCGAGGGGCGCTACGCGCTGCGCACCGGGCGGGGCCTGCGGCTCACGGTGGAGTGGGACGCCGAGCGGCTCCCGTGGCTCTGGCTGTGGCAGGAGGCGGGCGCGACGCAGGGGCACCCCTGGGACGGCCGGGCCTGGTTCGTGGGCCTGGAGCCGTTCTCGAGCTACCCCAGCGAGGGCCTGCCGGCCGCCGTCGCCAACGGGACGGCCCTGACGATCCCGCCCGAGAGCTCGATCCGGATCTGGTGGAGCGCGACGGTCGAGCAGGTGGGGTCGTGATCGCCGTGCCGCTGCTCGGGATCGACGCCTGCCGGATCTTCTTCGACGGCACGTTCAGCACCCCGCGGCTCGACCACCCCGAGTGCGTGGCGGTCGCCCCCGACGGCGCCGTGTGGTGCGGCGGCGAGGCCGGCCAGATCTACCGGATCGAGCCGGACGGGGGCGGCATGGAGGAGGTGGCGCGCACCGGCGGCTTCACGCTGGGTCTGGCGTTCGGGCCGGACGGCGCCCTGTACCTCTGCGACGCGCCCAGCCGCGCGGTGCTCCGCTACGACCCGGCCGCCGGCGCGGTCAGGGAGTTCACGTCCGGGCCGCCCGGGCGGGCGTTCACGATGCCGAACTACCCCGTGTTCGACGGGGACGGGCGGCTCTACGTCTCCGACAGCGGCCCCGCCGACCGGCCGGGGCCGGGCGTCTACCGCTTCGATCCCGACGGGTACGGCGAGGTCTGGCACGACGGGCCGTTCACGGTCGCCAACGGGCTCGCGCTGGAGCCCGGGGGCGGCGCGCTGTACGTGGCGGAGACCTTCGCGAAGCTGGTCACCCGCATCGCGATCGCGCCGGACGGGACGGCCGGGGAGCGCGAGGTGTTCGCCCTGCTCGACGCGCTGCCCGACGGGCTGGCGTTCGGGCCCGACGGCGCCCTCTACGTGGGGTGCTACGAGCCGAGCGCGATCCTGCGGATCACCCCCGACGGCACGCCGGCGCTGCTGGTGCACGACGAGACGGCGCACACCCTGTGCCACCCGACGAACCTCGCGTTCCGCGGGACGACGCTCTTCGCCTCCAACCTGGGGCGCTGGCACGTGACGGCGCTCGACATCCCCGATGTGACGGACGCCGCGTGACCGACCCCATCCGCATCACCGACCTGCGCGTGACCCCGGTGTTCGTGCCGATCAAGGCGCCCCTCGTCTACTCGCAGGGGACGCACCCCGGCTTCTCCCGGCTGATCGTGGAGATCGACACCGACGCCGGCATCACCGGCCTGGGCGAGTGCTACTCCGGCGCGGCGCGCGCGGGGCAGCTGACCGAGTTCCGGTCGGCGCTGATCGGCGAGGACCCGATGCGCCTGGAGCGGCTTCGCTGGAAGCTCGGCTCCCCGGCGGCGCTCAAGCTGTTCGGCCAGGTGCTGCCGTACGCGGCGGTGGAGTTCGCGCTGCTCGACATCCAGGGCAAGGCCCTCGGGGTGTCGGTGTCCCAACTGCTCGGCGGGGCGCTGCGCGAACGGATCGACACCTGCGGCTACCTCTTCTACCGCCGGGCCAACGGCGACGGCGAGGGCGCGGTGGAGGACGCCGACGGCCTGTGCCGCTTCGCGGCGGACCTGATCGACGAGTACGGGTTCCGGTCCATCAAGTACAAGAACGGGGTCAAGCACCCGGACGAGGAGATCGAGACGGCGCTGGCCCTGCGCGCCCGGTTCCCGGGCCATCGCCTGCGCATCGACCCGAACGCCGTCTGGTCGGTCGCCACCGCGACGCGGGTCGCCCGCCGCCTCCGCGACTGCGACCTGGAGTACCTCGAGGACCCCACCTGGGGCATGCGCGGCCTGAGCCGGGTCAACGCCAAGGTCCCGTGGATCGCGCTCGCCTCGAACATGGCGGTGTTCGGGGTCGACGACCTGCTGCCCGCGATCCAGTCGGACGTGGTCGACGTGGTGCTGCTCGACCCCCACTGGTACGGCGGGCTCAGCCGGGCCCGGTTCGCCGGCCAGGTGTGCGAGCTGGCCGACGTGGACGTCGGCATGCACAGCGGCGCCGAGCTCGGGATCTCCCTCGCCGCGATGCTCCACCTCGCGGCCGTGCTGCCGAACCTCGCGGTCGCGATCGACACCCACTACCACCACCTCGTCGACGACGTGATCGTCGGCGGGCTGATGCCGATCGAGGACGGGGCCATCCCGGTCCCCACCGAGCCGGGGCTGGGCGTCACGCTCGACCCGGACCGGGTCGCGCGGTACGCGGAGCTGGCGGCGACCCAGTCGATGGGCGGGTGGACGGACCACGGCGACGCGGACGGCCACGTGACCGTCACGCCGAAGTGGTGACCCCGCCTCCGCTCGTGGGCATGGTGGCCGCGGTCACCGGCGGCGCCGCCGGGATCGGCGCCGCCTGCGTGCGCGCCTTGGCCGGCGCGGGCGCGACGGTGGCGGTGATGGACCGCGACGACGCCGGCGCGGCGGCCCTGGCGGAGGTGCTCGGCGACCGGGCCGCGGCGATCGCGACCGACGTGGGGGACCCCGCATCCGTGGCGGCGGCCTTCGGGGAGGTCGGGTCGCGCTTCGGCGGCCTGGACGTGCTGGTGGGGAACGCCGGGATCCAGCGCTACGGCACCGTCGAGTCCATCTCCGTGGCGGAGTGGGACGAGGTGATGCGCGTGAACCTGCGCGGCATGTTCCTGGCCGCGAAGCACGCGGTGCCGCTCATGCGCGGCCGCGGCGGGGGCGCGATCGTGCTGGTCGGCTCCGCCCAGTCGGCGATGGGCGCCCCGGGCGCCGCGCACTACGTCGCGTCCAAGCACGGGGTGCTGGGCCTGACCCGCGCGATGGCGCTGGATCACGCGCCCGACCGGATCCGGGTCAACTGCGTGCTGCCGGGGACGGTGGACACGCCCATGCTCGAGTGGGCCGCCGGCCTGGCCGACGACCCCGCCGCCGTGGTGGAGGACGCGCGCGCCCGGCATCCGCTCGGCCGCATCGCCACCGCCGACGAGGTGGCGGCGGCCGTCCTGTTCCTCGCCGGGGAGGGCGCGTCCTTCGTGACGGGCGCTGCGATCCCGGTTGACGGGGGGCTCACGGTCCCCGTCGGTGGCTACTCGGCGCCGAACGCCCCCGGCGCCGAGTAGCCCGTCCCGCCAACGGAGGAGGTCCGATGCCCATCGAGACGCTGTACCTGGCGAACCACTCGCACACCGACATCTGCTTCACCGACCACCAGGACATCGTCTTCCGGCAGCACGGGGAGTTCATCGACCAGGCGCTCGACCTGATCGAGGCGACGGCGGACCACCCGGAGGAGGCGCGGTACCGGTGGACGTGCGAGGCCTCCGGCGTCCTGGAGCGCTGGCTCAGGGCGGCCTCCCCGGAGCAGCTGGACCGCTTCCGCCACTGGCACGAGCGCGGCCACATGGACGTGACCGCGATGCAGTACCCGCACTTCACGCAGGCGCTCACCAACGAGCAGGCGGCGCGGATGCTCTACACGGTCCGCACGTTCCGCGAGGACTACGGGCTCACGGTGGACTCGGGCGTGCAGTCGGACGTGACGGGCAGCCCCTGGCGCTTTGCAGACCTGCTCCCCGCCGCCGGCATCGACTTCATGACGATGGCCATCAACATGCACCGGGCGCTGGCGCCGGAGCCCCGCCCCGGCGGCTTCTGGTGGGAGGGCCCGTCCGGCGGGCGGCTGCTGGTGTGGAACGGCCTGTTCTACGTGTGGGGCCGCTCCCTCGCGCGCATCGGCGACTGGCGGTTCATCGACCGCTTCCTGCCGGACCGCCTCGCCCAGATCGAGGGCAACGGCTACGAGCACGACTTCCTGTACGCGGCGATCACCCACCCGACCCGCGTCGACAACGGCCCGCCGGACGCGCGCATCCCGGACTTCGTGCGCGACTGGAACGCGCAGGGGCGGACGCCGCGGATGGAGCTGGTCACGGTCAGCGGCTTCGGCCGGCGCCTGCGCGAGGAGCACGGCGACGACCTGCCGACCGTGCGGGGCGACTGGACCGACTGGTGGACCAACGGCTACGGCGCGGACGCCCGCAGCGTCGGCGTGAACCGCGCGGCGCGGCACGTCTTCGCCACCAGCGAGGACCTGGAGGCGTGGCTCCACGCCGTGGGCCGGGATGGCTGGGACCGCGACCGGGCGAAGTACGTCCAGGACCGGGTGATCCTGGCGGAGGACCTGGTGTGGGGCGCGTTCTCGTCGTACTTCGCGGCCGACTCGCTCTACACGCGCTCGCACTACGCCTACAAGCTGAACGACGTCTACACGGCGTCGATGGAGTGCCACGACCTGCTGGCGCGGGCCTCCAACCGGCTGGCCGACACGGTGTCGGAGCGCGGCCCGGACGGGGTGTTCAACCTCGGCGATCTGGACCCGGAGGAGGCGTACCCGCCGTCCGGCGCGACGGAGCTGCTGGTGTTCAACGCGCTGCCGTGGGACCGCGACGTGATCGTCGAGGAGCCCGAGCTGCGCGGCAACACCGCGCCGGTGGGGATCCTGGAGATGTTCTTCCCGCGGGACGTCCCGTGGGGCGGCGTCCGCCCGATCGGCCCGGTCCGCCGGGTGGTGGGGCGGGTGCCGGGCCTCGGCTACGCGTGGCTGCCGCTGGCGGACGCGCCCGGCGACGACGACCTGGTCGTCGGCCCGGGGGTGATCGAGAACGCGCACTACCGCGTGCGGATCGACCCGGCCACCGGCGGGCTGGCGGAGTGGCTCGACAAGGACCTGGGCCACGACTTCGCCGGCGAGTACCAGGGGTGGCGCCCCGGCCAGTACGTGTACGAGTGGATCGACGACCCCCGCGGCCGCGACGCCCAGTTCGTCCTCGACTTCTCCCGCATCGACTGCGGCATCCGCCACACCGACACCCCCTACGTGCGGGAGACCGTGACCGGGGTGACGGTCGGCGAGCCCACGATCGCGCACGGCCGGGCGTCCATCACGGTGGACGTGACGGCGAGGGGGATCCGGACGGGCTCGTGCACGTTCGCGCTGGACACGCGGACGAAGGTGCTGGAGGTGGACTGGAGCTTCGACAAGGACCGGACCCTCGACGCCGAGTCGGTCTACTTCGCGTTCCCGTTCAACCTGGGCGCGCCGACGTTCACGCTGGACATGGGCGGCGCCGCCGTCCGCGCCGACGAGGACCAGATCGCCGGCTCGTGCCGGGACTGGTACCCGGCGCAGAAGTGGGTGTCGGTGAGCGACGGCGAGCGCACCGTGGTGGTCGCACCGCTGGACTCCCCCCTCGTCCAGTTGGGCGGCGTGACGATCCAGCGCTGGGCGTCGCACCTGGAGCCGGACGGGCCGAACGTGATGGCCTGGCCGCTGAACAACCACTGGGACGTGAACTTCCTGGCCGACCAGCACGGAGCGATGGAGGAGCGCTACCGCCTGACGACCCACGCGGGGCCGCACGACGAGGTGGGCGCCGCCCGCTGGGGCGCCGAGCAGTTCGCCGTGCCGATCGTGATGCGAGACCGGCTCCGGAGCGGCCCGGAGGAGGCGCGGCTCCTGTCCCTCGCCGACGGCGACGACGCCCTGGTGAGCGCCAAGCCCGCCGAGGACGGCCGCGGGATCATCCTGCGGGTGGAGAACCTCCGCCGCGACGCCCAGACCGTCCGGGTCCACATCCATGCCGCGCCACTGACCGAGGCGATCCTCACCACCCCCATCGAGGACGACGTCCGCCCCCTGGAGGTCGACGGCGACGCCGTCGTGATCCCCCTCCCGGGCCTCGGCTTCGAGACGGTCAGGGTGCTCCTGAGCTGACCCGAGCGCGCGTCGGGAGCATTCGGGTCCGGCGCGAAGCGACGGAGCCGGAGATCACCTGAGAGCCGGTCGCCGACGGCGACCGAGCATCGGGAGCATTCGGGTCCGGCGCGAAGCGACGGAGCCGGAGATCACCTGAGAGCCGGTCGCCGAAGGCGACTGGCTATCGGGAGCATTCGGGTCCGGCGCGAAGCGACGGAGCCGGAGATCACCTGAGAGCCGGTCGCCGAAGGCGACTGGCTATCGGGACGCCCGGATTCGAACCGGGGACCCCCGCCACCCAAAGGCGGTGCGCTACCAGGCTGCGCCACGTCCCGAGGGGGCCAGCGTAGCCGAGGGTCAGGCCCTCGCGGAGTCCTGGTCCGGGTCGGGGACGGCCTCGGCGGTCGACGCGGTCTCGGCGGCGGCCAGCAGGGTCGGGTTGATCGACCGCTGCGGGGTGGGCCGCAGGGAGGGCGCCGGGGCGGGCGCGGGGACCGGGGCGGCCGGGGCCGCAGGGGCGGCGGGGCCGAACGGGTTGCGGAAGCAGGAGGTGACGATCGCGTCGGCCATGGGCGCATCCATCGGGTCGAAGGCGACCCCCACGCGGTGCTGCTCGGTGCCGCGGATGCGCTTCACCGTCGCGATGCGGCCGGTGACCTCCACCGGGCCGTCCTCCAGGAGGATCACCAGGCGGACGCGGTCGCCGCGGTCGCGGGGGAAGTCCACGATCAGGCGGGCGCCGTAGCGGCCGAGGTCGTCGATGTGGCCCGCCAGCGACGGCACGCCGCCGTCGTCCGGCGCCCACGCCGCCTCCAGGCTCACCGGGAAGCGGTGGCTGCGGCGGCGGTGCTGCACCCCCGTCGCCCAGAACGCCACGTAGAGGATCAGCGCGGTGTTCACGAGCGCCCACACCGTCGTGATCGTGGAGGCGCCGGCCGCGAGGCGGATCGGCCAGTCGAGCGCCTGCGCGGCCGTCTGCACCCCGATCGCCGCCATTGCCAGGAACGCGAGGACCAGCGGCACCCGCAGCGCGCGCAGCACCGGGGAGCCCCCGGAGCGGGCGCCCTTCGGCGTCACCGCGAAGCCGCGCCCCCTCCCCCGCGGCAGCGCGGCCAGCGCCCGCAGGTAGCCCTCCATCCGCACCACGGCGTACCGCTCGCCCTCCAGCGGGCGGTAGCGGCCGCGCGTCAGCGCCCACGACGTGAGCGGCACGAGCACGAATTGCGGCACGAACACCATCAGGTAGAGCGCGGGGGCGGCGGCGATCGGCACCGCCCCGGTCGCCAGGACCAGCGGCGGCACCATGAAGCCGATGACGCGCTGCAGGCCCTCGAAGAAGTGGAGGCAGCTCGCCGAGTACTCCAGACGCTGGGCCCACGACAGGCCGCGGCGGAACATCGGCCACTCCAGGCGGAGCATCTGGACCGAGCCGCGCGCCCAGCGGCCCCGCTGGACCACGAACGCGCCGATCTCCTCCGGCGCCAGCCCCAGGGCCATGACCTCGTCGTGGTACACGACCCGCCAGCCGCGGCGGTTCAGGATCATGCTCGTGTGGGCGTCCTCCACCACCGTCCGCGTGGCGACGCCCCCCACGTCGTCCAGCGCGGCGCGGCGCAGCACCGACGGGCACCCGCACCAGAACGCCGCCGCGTGGCGGTCCTTCCCGGGCAGGATCACGTCGAAGAAGATGCTCTGCTCGTTGCGGAGCGGGTCGTCGTGGTGGCGCGGGTGGCCGAAGCCGCGGTTGAAGAACGACTGCSGGCCCTGCACCACCGCCACCTGCGGATCGGCCATGTAGCCGAGCATCCGCTCGAGCAGCTCCGGCCGCGGCACGTGGTCGGCGTCGAGGGTCACCAGGAACTCGGCGTCCACGAACCGCAGGGCGTGGTTGATGTTGCCCGCCTTCGCGTGCGCCCGGGGGGCGGGCCGGCTGAGGTACCGGGCGCCCAGCGCGTCGCACATCTCCGACACCCACGCCCGCCCGCCGTCGTCGAGGACCCAGACCTCCGGCGGCACGTCGTTGCGGATGCCGAGGGCGCCCACCACCGTCGGGCGCAGCACGTCCTCGTCCTCGTCGAACGTCGCGATCAGCACCGCCACGCGGCGGCCGGCCAGGGGCGGCGGCGGCGTCCGCTGCGTCGTGCGCCAGCACGAGAACGCCAGGAGCACCAGCATCACGAACCCGTAGGTCTCCGCCAGGACGAGCGGGAGGCCCAGCCACATGGCGGTCCCGTCCAGGGTGAAGCCCCAGCGCCACACCAGGTAGGCGCCGGCGGCGAGGATCGCCAGGAGCGCCACGGCCCGCGCCCAGCGGGCGGCCGGGGCGAGCGACGGGCGGGCGGTCGAGCCGGCCTGGCTCGCGGTGCCCTCGTCCATGGCGATCGGATTCGGCATCCATGCCTCTCTGGGTCGTGCTCCCGAGCCCGGGGCGGGAACGTGGTGGCCGACTCCCTTATCGGCCTCCCCGTCCGGGATTCGAGGCTTGCGACTGGATCCGCCGTAGATCGTGGATGCGGGGGACGAAGGCGCCGCGCGAGGCGGGATTCGGGGCCGTGCCCGCAGGGTCACCCCTCGGGGTGCCCCGAATCCCGCATCGCGCGTGCGATTTCGTTCATCCGCGCCGCGAGATCGGCGGATCCAGGCGCAGTCAGGCCGCGGGCGCCCGCCTCGCGAGGCCCAGCGCGTACTCCGGCCAGAAGGTCCCGGCGGGCGGCCCGTCGTTGCAGGTGCCGTCCGACTCGCCCGGCCGCTTCACCCACAGCAGGCCGTCGGCCAGGGGCTCGCCGGTCGCGGCCGTCGGGGACGGCCCGAGCGCGCGGTCCGGCGGGTTGCACCACTCGCCCGAGGGCGGGGCGCCGAGCCCGTTGCGGCTGGTGTCGACCACGAAGCGGGCGCCGCCGGTCCGCGCCGACACCGCCCGGCCGAACGCCAGGGAGCGCGCAGTCGTGGCGAAGCCCGAGACGTTGACCGAGAAGCCGCGCGCCCGGGCCACGCCCGCGGCGCGGAGCCGCTTCGCGATCCTGGCGGCCGGCATCCAGCCGGGGTTGCCGGCGTCGATGTACACCGCGGTCTGCGGGAGGGACGACAGGGTGACGACGGCCTCGCGGATCAGGCTGCTGCGCTCGGTCCGGAGGCGCCGCGGCAGGCACCCCATGCCGGCCAGCGCGTCGGGCTCCAGGATCACGATGGCCGGGGCGCTGCCGATGCCCCGCGCCATCTGGGCGATCCACGCGCGGTAGGCCGGCCCGTCCGAGGCGCCGCCCGAGGAGTGCAGGCCGCAGTCGCGGTACGGGATGTTGTACGCCTGTCTCTTATACACATCTAGATGTGTATAAGAGACAGCCCCATGCCGGCCAGCGCGTCGGGCTCCAGGATCACGATGGCCGGGGCGCTGCCGATGCCCCGCGCCATCTGGGCGATCCACGCGCGGTAGGCCGGCCCGTCCGAGGCGCCGCCCGAGGAGTGCAGGCCGCAGTCGCGGTACGGGATGTTGTACGCGACCAGGATCGGCGTCGACCCCGTCGCGAGGCCGGCCTTCACCCGGGCGGCCACCGTGCCGCGCACGTCGCGGCGCCACTCCCCCAGCCAGAGGCCCTGGGGCTGGTCGGCGATCCGCGCCAGCAGCGCGGCGTCGTCGGGCCGGGAGGCGTGCCACCTGCGCTCGCGGGCGCGGACGGCGCTGTGCGGCTCCACGTAGAGCGGCCGCACCGCCACCGGGTTCGGCTGCAGGTCGCGGTCGCCGGCGGCGCTACCCACGGGCGCGAGCGACCCGATCGGGCCCGCCTGCGCCCCGGCCGCGCCGGAGGCGGCGAGGGTCGCGACGCCCACCGCGACGGCGGCCAGGATGGCCCGGAGGGCCTTGGATGGGCACGGGGATCGTCTGGGCACGGTGGGGGCCGGATGGCACGTGCCGCCCCTATCGGCAGCGCGCGCGCGGACTGAAGCCTACGGAAACCTCATACAGGAGTGGCGCGTGCGGGCGGCCCGCCACCTCAGGTTCGCAGGGCCCGCTGCCGACGTGCTCGGGGATGGAGCGCTCGCCCTGGACCCGCCGCATGGCCGGAATCGGCATCTGCCTGGCCTTCGTCGCGGTCGCCGCCGCCGTCATCTCCGTCCCGTGGATCACCCGCGAGGACCGGCCCGCGATCGCCGCCCACCCGACGGTCGACCCGCTGACGCTGCCGGTGCCCGACCCGGAGCGGAACGTCGCCGACCCGGTGCTGAAGGCCCTCCCGCCGAAGCACGGCGTCTACCTCGGCGTCTCCAACTTCCACCTCGTGTCCACCCCCGGCGCCGTCGCCGACTGGACCGCCGCGAACGGGCCCCGCCCGCGGATCGTCAACTGGTTCCAGCAGTGGCTGACCGGCGAGCGGAGGTTCCAGCCCCAGTGGGCGCACCGCGTCGCCCGCGCCGGTGCCATCCCGATGATCACCTGGGAGCCGTGGAGCGCCCCCGAGGGCGAGAAGCACGTGGCCGAGCAGCCGGAGATCAGCCTGGCGCGCATCGCCGACGGCCACTTCGACAAGCTCATCCGCGCGTGGGCCCGCGACATCGCCGCCTACCGCGGGCCGGTCTACATCCGGCTGATGCACGAGATGAACGGCACCTGGTACCCATGGGGCGTCCACGTGAACGGCAACACCCCCGAGGACTTCGTCCGTGCCTGGCGCCACGTCCACCGCATCTTCGACCGCGCCGGCGCCGGCAACGTCAGCTGGATCTGGTCGATCAACAACCTCGAGCGGATCGAGGGCGAGAACCACGACATCGACGCGTACTACCCGGGCCGCAAGTGGGTCGACTGGGTCTCGACGAGCGGCTTCAACTGGGGCAACGCCTACGAGTGGAGCTCGTGGCGGACCGCCGACCCGCTCTACCGCGACACCTACGACCAGCTCGCGCGGTTCGGCAAGCCGATCATGATCAGCGAGATCGGGACCACCGGCGACGGCGGCAACGCCCGCGTGTGGATCCGCCAGACGTTCCAGACGCTCCGGAGGGACTACCCGCAGCTGCACGCGGTGCTCTGGTACGACGACATCGACGGCGGCGGACTCGACTTCCGCCTCCAGGGCCAGACCGCCGGCGCGCTCTCGCAGCCGGGGACGCTCGGGAAGGGCTGGCTGCAGAAGCCGCGCTTCCGCGTCGTCGCCCGCCGGCCCTAGGGGGCCAGGGGCTCGTCCCGCGCGACCAGCGCCGCGAGCTCGGCGCGGGAGCGGACGCCGAGCTTGTCGTACGCCTTGCGGAGGTGGTACTCGACCGTCTTCGAGCTCATGAGCAGGGCGGTCGCGGCCTCGTTTAGATGTGTATAAGAGACAGACCCCCGACCAAGAACAACGCCGCCGCCGCCGCCGGCCACCAGGTCGCGCTGCGCCGCGCCCGTTCCTCGAGCCCATCGACGGTCGCCGTTGCCTCATCGACCCGGCCGAGCCGCACCTGGACCTCCGCCAGCTCCTGCTCGTACGCGTGCAGCAGCGGGTGGTGCTCCCGGCCGGCGCCCTCGTGCCGCCGGCGCACGTCGGACAGGTGACGGAGCGCCCCGTCGAGGTCCCCCTCACCGAGGGCGAGGAGGCCCAGCGCATGGCCCGCGTAGAGGGCGAGGTTCTCCGCCTGGCTCGGGACCCTGAGCGCGAGCATCTGCGCGACGTGGGCGCGGCTCTCCGCGGAGCGCCCCCGGACGGCGTCGATCAGGGAGAGCGCCCACCGCGCCAGACCGGCGTTCGGGAGCTGGTCGGTCGCCTCGGCGAAGCGCAGGCTCTCGCTCGCGTCCACGGCCGCCTCCGCCAGCCGTCCGAGACGGCGCCTCACCTCCGCCCGCGTGTAGAGCGGAAGGGCCAGCGCGGACGGCGTGCTCCAGCCGCGAGCGTCACGGATGACGGCGTCGAGACCCGCCTCCGCCTCCGCGTAGCGCTCCGAGAGCATCAGGCACTGCAGCGTGCCGAGCAGCCACATCCCGGCCCCGGGGTCGACCTGCGCGACCTGCGCGACCGCCGCGAGCGCCTCGGGCGCCGCCTCGCGCGGGCGGCCGCTGAAGGTCGACACCACGGCGCCCGCCACCTCGGCGATCGCCGAGATGGGTGGCGGTCCCGACGCGACGAGCGCGGATGCACGCTCCGTGAGCGTGAGCGCCTCGGTCATGTCGTTGTGCATGAAGGCCGGGATGGACGCCTGGACGAGCAGCGCCGCCGCTGCCGGCGCGTCCGCCGGCGCGACGCGGTCCGCCGCCCCCACGAGGATCTCCATCGCCCGCGTCGCCGACCCGGTGAACATCTCCACGAACGCCCGCCCGGCCAGCGCCTCGATCACCCGGCCGGGGTCCACGTCGAGCACCACGACCTCGTCGAAGAGGCGGCGCGCCCGCGCGAAGTCCCCCGCCGCGAGCGCGCTCTGGCCGGCGGCGCCGAGGCGCCGCCCCCGCTCGGCGGGCTGGGGGCTGAGCCGCGCCGCCGCCTCCAGCGCCTCGGATGCGGCGGCGTGCGCGCCGCGCGCGCCCGCCCGCCGGGCCGCGTCCTCCAGGGTCGCCGCGACCGCGGAGTCCGGACCCTCGGCGGCCAGTGCCAGGTGCCACGCGCGGCGATCGAGGGTCGTCTCGCCGAGCGCCGCGGCGGCGGCCGCGTGCGCGGCGTGCGCGGCGCGCCGGCTGGGCCCGTCGGCCAGCTGGTAGACCGCCGCGCGCAGGAGCGGGTGCGCGAACGCGGCGCCCATCGGCCCGACGCGGATGACGCCGGCCCGCTCCGCCGGCTCGAGGTCCGCGACCGTCCTGCCCTGGATCGCCAGCGCCGAGGCCAGCAGGGCGGGATCGCCGTCGCCGGCGCTCGCCGTGACCAGGGCCTCGCGGGTGTGCGGCGGAAGGGTGAGCACGGGACGCAGCAGCGCCTGCGCCAGGCCCGCCCCGACGGGCAGCGGGTCGGGGAGCTGTGCCCGGCCCGTCAGCTGGTCCTCCGACAGCCCCCGGCCGAGCTCGATCAGCGCCAGCGGGTTGCCCTCGGCACCCGCGAGGAGACGGTCGAGCACGGCGTCGCCCGGCACGACGGGCGCCGACCTCGCGATCAGCCGCCGCGCATCGGCGTCCGCGAGGCCGTCGAGGTGCAGCCGGGGCAGGGGCGCGGCGTCCAGCCGCCCGCTGATCCCCTCCCGGCCGGCGAAGATCATCGCGACGCCCTCGGCATCAAGGCGCCGGGCGACGAACAGCAACGCCTCCAGGGACTCGGCGTCGAGCCAGTGGGCGTCGTCGATGATGCAGACGACCGGCTGCACCTCGGCGGCCGCCGCGAGCACGCCGAGGACGGCGACGTACGCGGTGAAGCGGTCCCCCGGGACGGGCGGGCCGATGGCGAGGGCCCCGCGGAGGGCCGCGGCCTGGGGCTCGGGAAGGGCGTCGACGTGGTGCAGCGCCGGGCCCAGCAGGTCGGCGAGCCCGGCGAACGCGACGTGCGCCTCGCCCTCGGTCCCGGAGGCGTCCAGCACCACCGCGCCCTCCGCGGCCGCGCGGACGCCGGCCAGCAGCGCCGTCTTGCCGATCCCGGGCTCGCCGGAGATCAGCAGCGACGCGCTCGTGCCGCGCCTCACGCCATCGACGATCCCGCCGATGAGCGAGAGCTCGCCCGCCCGTCCGAGCATCGACCCGAACCTATCCCGCGCGCATCGGCGACGGCCAGACACCTGGCGCCGAGCCCCGAGGTTCTAGAAGAAGCGGATGTCCCGGGTCACGACCTTGGCGGGCGGGCCCTGGCGGCCGCTGGTGTTGCCCTTGCGGACGGCCAGCCGGATCCCGGCGGGCGCGCGCGGGTCGAAGGTCTTGGCGCGGAACGGCACCCGCACGCACGCGTACTTGGTCCCGGGGGCCGTGAACGCCACGATCTTCTGCCCGAACAGGCGCCGGCTCTTCGGCCCGGAGAAGATCTCCACCAGGACGCGCGCGGGCTCGGTGACCGACACCTTCACGTTCACGCACTTGGTGCGCTTCAGGTTCTTCAGCGAGACGCGCTTCGGGGCGGTGATCGTCGCGGGCCCGTTCCGGATGGTGCGCGGGTTCTCGATGATCGTCGCCGGGTCCTGGACGTAGGTGGTCCAGAGGCTGTCTCTTATACACATCTAGATGTGTATAAGAGACAGCACTTGGTGCGCTTCAGGTTCTTCAGCGAGACGCGCTTCGGGGCGGTGATCGTCGCGGGCCCGTTCCGGATGGTGCGCGGGTTCTCGATGATCGTCGCCGGGTCCTGGACGTAGGTGGTCCAGAGGGACCCGCGCGGCTGGTTGGTCACCACGGTGGTGGCGACGACGAGGTCCGTGCCGACGACCACCGAGTCGAGGTTGCGCGCGTCGAGGAAGCCGGCGCCGGCCGGCCGGCCGAGGTTCTGGACGGTGCCCCCGGCGCCCTTCGCGTTGCCGAGCTTGGCGGCGTAGAAGCCCCTCGTGGTGCCGAGGTCGTACCAGGAGACCCACAGGCGCCCGTCGGCGCGGTAGGCGGCCGTGAGCGGCAGCCCCAGGCTGAGCCGCGCGCCGCCGCCGATGTTGGTGGGCGACGCGCCCTCCCCCGGCGCCCACGAGGCGAGCCGGAGCGCGGCGGTCGGAGAGGTCTGGGCGCCGTAGACGATCCGGCAGGAGGCGGCGCACGCCAGCGCCAGGTGGAAGCCGTTGTTCGCCGGCGACTCGCTCTGCGGCACGTGCTGCGGCGTGGCGCCCGCCGCGGGCGCGCCGGTGGCGGGGTCGAGCTGAAGCAGGTAGATGCCGATGTTGCCGGTCGCGTTCGAGTACCACGCCACCCAGAGGCGCCCGGAGGCGTCCTGGCCGAGGGCCGGGTTGTAGCCGGCCGGCCCGCCCAGAAGGGGCTGGAGCTCGGTGCCGCCGGTCGTCGAGGCGTCGCGGAAGACCCGGACCTCGCCGTTGGTCATGTTCGCGACCTCGAACCCGCCGCCCGACAGCTGGACCGCGTCGATGGCGCCGGTCAGCTGGCTGGCGATCTCGGCCGCCGGGCCGCCCGCCTGCCCCTCGGTGAGCGGCGGCGTGAGGTAGGTGCGCGACTGGCCGGCGATCACGCCGCCGGTCACCACGTGCAGGCCGTCGGGCGCGACGAACAGCCCGGGCCGCGCGGAGACGTTGGTGTACCCGCCGGTGGCGGTGGCGGTGGCGCCCGCGCCGGCGAGCGACGACTGCGGCGTGGGCGCCCAGCCGCGGAAGGCGATCGAGCCGGCCAGGTCGCTGCCCTGGCCCGACGGCCACGCGGCCACCACGCGCCCGCCGTTCACCGCGAGGGAGGCCTGGTCGATGGTGGACACGTCGTCCCCTGAGACCTTCGCCCACCCGGCGCCGAGGGCGGCGGGCGCGGCGGCCGCCAGGGCGACCAGCGCGGCGGAGAGGGCGAGGGAGCGACGCACGGCGGCACCCTCTCACAGGTCCCGCCGCACGCGCACCTCCCCGTACGTCGGGGGTAAGCGGCCCGTCAGCCCGCGGTCTCGGCGGGCGGCGCCCCCTCCGTCTTGTCCTCGTTGCGGGTGGCCCACAGCGACGCCAGGACGGCGGTGCCGAGCACCACCACCACCGCCCCGAGCGTGACGTAGACGGGCGGGTGCCAGACGTCGGCGAGCAGCATCTTCACGCCGACCAGGCCGAGCACCACCGCCAGGCCGTAGTTGAGGTACTGGAACCGGTCGAGCGCCCCGACGATCACGAAGTAGCCGGCCCGCAGGCCCATGAGGGCGAACGCGTTGGCGGCCAGGACGATGAACGCCTCGTCGGTCACGGCGAAGATCGCCGGGATCGAGTCGATGGCGAACAGCACGTCGGTGCTCGCGACCACGAGGAGCACGGCGAAGATCGGCGTGGCCAGCCGCATCCCGTCCTTGCGGGTGAACACCTTGTGCCCGTCGTACTCGGGCGTGCTGGGCACGTACCGCCGCACCAGCTGGAGCAGCTTGTTGTTGCTCGGGTCCACCTGCTCGCCGTGGTGGGTGGCGAGGCGGTACGCCGTGAAGATCAGGAACGCCCCGAAGATGTAGATCACCCAGCCGGCGGCGCTGAGGGCGGCGGCGCCGATGGCGATGAAGATGCCACGGAAGACCAGCGCGCCGAGCACGCCGTACATCAGCACGCGCGGCTGGAGCCCCGCCGGGACCATGAAGTACGTGAAGATCACGGCGAACACGAACAGGTTGTCGATCGAGAGGCTCCACTCGATCAGGTAACCCGAGAGGTACTCGCCGGCGGCGGTGCCGCCGCTCGTGAAGGCCAGGACGAGCGCGAACGACAGGCCCAGCGCGATCCAGCCGACGCTCCAGACGGCGGCCTTCTTGACGGACACCCGCTGGTCGCCCCTCCCGAAGAAGAAGAGGTCGACGGCGGCCAGCACGGGGACGCCCAGGATGAGGGCGAACCATGCCCAGAGCGGTGGATCCAACGGAAGCTTCCCTTCGACGCGACGACAGTGCGCCGAAGGTCTCCCCCGCCGGCCGCGTCACGCGGCCGGCCTGCGTCACCGGGCCGTCGCGCGGCCGTACTGACGATGACGCCGTTCCCGGGGTACTCCCCTACGGTCGCCGGTGATGGTACCCGCCGGATCTGAACCCGCTCTCATGGAGCGGGCTCAGGATCCGGAGGGTCAACGGCGCGTCAGGGCTTGCGGGGGCGCTTGCGCGCGGGCGTCGCGTACTTCAGCGCGACCGCCGCCTCCGGCCCCGCGGCGCGGAACGTGAGGCTCTCCTCCAGGTACAGCGTGACCGTCGCGGCGTCGTGGGACTGGTAGCCGATCGACAGGTCCTGCCCGACCATCAGCTCGAAGTCGTCGCCGCGGAGGCTCACCACCAGCGCGCCGTCGACGGCGGGCGCCCACAGGACCGGCCCCTGCGAGATCAGGCGCAGCTGCTCCAGCACGGGGTAGCCGCCGTGCTGGGTGCTCTCCACCACGCCCTGCCAGCACCGGGGGCCCAGCAGGATCGCGTACGGGCCGTCGACGCCGGCGCGGCGCAGCGTGTCGACCGCCTTCGCCACGAACGTCGGGTACTGCTCGTAGTCCGTCGTGATCTCGACCGGGTCGTGGGTCGAGGTCTGGACGATGCCGCGGACGCCGGACGGCGGGTCGCCGCCGAACACCAGGCGGTCCTCGGCCAGTGCGGCGCGGCGGGCCGCGTCGACCACCGGGTCCCAGTCGGCGTCGGGGGCGCCGCGGTCGACCGCGTCGATCTCCTCGCGGTCGAGCACGAACGGCGTGCGCAGCTCCACCAACGGCTGCACCAGGCGGATGTTGCGCTCCACGCCTTCGGCCGGGCCCTCGTCGGTGGCCGCGACCCTGCCGAGGCCCAGGGCGGAGTGGTCCCACCCCAGCGGACCGGTGAAGTCCACGACCTTGCGGGCGGTCAGGAAGTTGCGCAGCGCGCGGCCGGCCTCGGCGTCGATCTGCTCCCAGGCCGCCCCGCTGATGGGCGCGAGCTCGCGATGGAGGTGGTTCACGTCAGTCCTCCCCGCGCAGGCTGCCGATGCCCAGGCCGCCGTCGCCGGCGCCACCGCCACCCTCGCCGTCGCCCTCCGCCTCATCCTCCAAGCCCACGATGGAGCCGGAGGTGAACAGGTAGGTGCGCAGGTGGTCGTCCAGCACGGGGTCCTGGCGGCGCATCCACTCCAGGCTCATCGCCGCGTGCTCGGTCTCCTCGTCGCGGTTGTGCGCGAGGACCGCCCGGAGCTCCGGGTCGCCCGTGGCGTCGATGCGCTGCTGGTACCAGTCCATGGCCTCGAGCTCCTCCATGAGCGAGACCAGCCCGCGGTGCCGGTCGAGGGTCTCCGGGCGGAGGTCCTCCCTCGCCTCGTGCAGGCCCATGCTGGAATCCGCCACCGCTCCTCCGTTCGCTAGTCGTCCTCGCGGGCGTCCGCGAGCCCCTCCGCCAGCCGTACCCGGTCGCCGTCCACCACCAACGTGGCCGACAGCACCTCCCAGTGGCGCGCGATCCGCGCCATGACCAGATCCACGCGGCCGTCGCCCTCCGGCCCGCGCACCGGAACGGCCAGGTTGGCCTGCGCCGCGCCCGAGCCCCGGGGCACCTCGCCCTCCGGCGGGTCGGCCTCCACCGGCTCGCCGAGCGCCTCCACGACGGCCGGGTGGCCCTGGGCGAAGCGCTGCGCGGTGGCGCCGGCGTCGCGGCTGCCGCGCCGCCACCCGCGCCAGAGGATGAACACCGCGGCGGCCAGGAACACGTAGGCCGAGATGCCGGCGATCACGCCCAGCGTCTCCTGCGACGCGTCCAGGCGCCGGAACGTGAACGCCACCACCAGGAAGATCCCGAAGATCCAGGCCGCGGCGATCATCAGATGCCGCTGCGTGCCCGGGGCGAGCTTGGTCACGCGTTCACCCACGACTCCGCCAGGCGCGCGAGCGTCTGGCGGTAGCGCGACACCGACTCCTCGCGGCCGAGCAGCGCCAGGCTCTCGTACGTCCCGGTCGAGACGACGCGGCCGGTGATCGCGATGCGCTGGGGCTCCAGGAAGTCGCGCGCGGCCTCGCCCATGATGTGGAGCTGGTCCTGGAGCGCCTCCTTCACGGCGTCCAGCGTCCAGTCCGGCAGCTCCTCCAGGCGGCCGAGCCCGCCCCCGATGACCTGGATCGAGTGCTTGACGTCGGCGGTCAGCACGTCCCAGGCGGCCGGCTCGATCGTGAGCGGCCCGAAGAGCCAGCCCGCGAGCCCCTCGTACTCGGCGAGCGTCGACATCTTGCGCTTCACCAGCGGCGCGCTGGATCGCACCAGCGCCTCCGCCCCGTCGCCCTGGCGGTCGAGGAAGCCGGTCTTGCGGAGGAAGCCGACCAGCTCGTCCTCGAACTCGTCGTTCGCCATCAGCCGCATGTGGCGGCCGTTGAGCACCGTCAGCTTCTTCATGTCGAAGATCGCCGGGCTCTTGGACACGCGGCCGATCGAGAAGCCCGCGACGAGCTCGTCCCGCGTGAAGATCGTGGTCTTGTCGTCGAAGCTCCAGCCCAGCAGCGCCAGCGCGTTGACGGTGGCCCGCGGGAGGTAGCCCGCCTCCTCCAGGTCCTCCACCGACGCCGCGCCGTGCCGCTTGGAGAGGCGCTTGCGGTCGTCGCCCAGGATGAGGGGGATGTGGGCGTAGTCGGGGGTCGCCCCGCCGAGCGCCCGGATCACCATCATCTGCTTGGGCGTGTTGGAGATGTGGTCCTCGCCGCGGATGACGTGGGTGATGTCCATCTCCAGGTCGTCGACGGCGGCGGCGAGGTTGTACGTGGGCGTGCCGTCGGAGCGGGCGACGATGAAGTCCTCGATGGCCCCGTGCTCGAAAGTGACGTCGCCGCGGACGTAGTCCTGGATGACCGTCCGGCCCTCGACATCGACGGCGAACCGCCACGCGGGACGGATCCCCGCCGCCTCCAGCCCGGCGATGTCCTCGGGGCTGCGGTCGCGGTTGCCGCGGACGACGGGGGCGCGCTTGTCGGCGCGGGCGGCGGCGCGCTGCGCCTCGAGTTCCTCCTCGCTCTCGTAGGCGGGGTAGATCGCCCCGGACGCCTTGAGCCGGTCGATGGCGGCCGCGTACACGTCGCCGCGCTCGCTCTGGCGGTACGGGCCCTCGTCCCAGTCGAGCCCCAGCCAGTCCATCGCGCGCAGGATCTCCGCCTCGCTCTCGGGCGTGGAGCGCTCGCGGTCGGTGTCCTCCAGGCGCAGCACGAAGGTGCCGCCCGTGTGCCGGGCGATCAGCCAATTGAAGAGGGCCGTGCGCGCGCCGCCCACGTGGAGCCTGCCGGTCGGGCTCGGGGCGAAGCGCACGCGGGCCGGTCCGGTGACCTCGGGTCTGTCGCGCGGCACGCCCCGTAGGATAGTCACCGTGAGATTCGGCGCCCACGTCTCGTCCTCCGGCGGCATCTCGAAGGCCATCGGGCGGGGCAGCGACCTCGGCTGCGAGAGCCTCCAGGTGTTCACGCACAACCCGCGCACCTGGCGGCCGATCAACCACAGCGACGAGGAGATCGCCGCGTTCCGCACGGCCGCCGAGGAGGCGGGGATGGCCCCGCTGGTGAGCCACGGGCTCTACCTGATCAACCTCGGGGCGCCGGACAAGGAGGTCCCGAGCGGCCCGCCCGGCAAGCCGGCGACGACCACCCGGAACATCTACCGCTCGTCGGTGGAGAGCCTGATCCAGCACCTGGACGTGGGCGAGCGGCTCGGGCTGGCCGGGGTGGTGCTGCACGTCGGGTCGTCGAAGGGGACGACCGAGGCCGACGCGATCGCGCGGATCGGCGCCGGCATCGCCGAGGCGTTCGAGGCCGCGCCGGGCGCCTGCTGCGTCTTCCTGGAGAACACGGCCGGCGCGGGCGACACGATCGGCCGCACGTTCGCGCAGCTCCGCGCGGTGGCCGACGCGGTGGGGGCGCCGGAGCGGCTGGGGTTCTGCCTCGACACGCAGCACCTGTTCGCGTCGGGCTACCCCATCCACGAGCCGGGCGGGGTCGACGCGGTGCTGGAGGACTTCGACCGCGAGATCGGCATCGGGCGGCTGCGCTGCCTCCACCTGAACGACTCGAAGGTGGCCTTCGCCTCGAACCGCGACCGGCACGAGAACATCGGCGACGGCGAGATCGGCGAGGCCGGTTTCCGGAACTTCCTGGGGGCGAAGGCGATCCAGGGGCTGCCCGCGATCCTGGAGGTCCCGGGGATCGAGGGCGGTGGCGTCGACCCGGAGAACATGCGGCGCGTCCGGGAGCTCCACCAGGAGGCGGTCGCAGCAGCCTGAACCCGGCTCCCCGCCGGTCAGTTTCCGGCGGCCAGGACCGATGGACGACACATGCGGGCGCGCACGGTCACCGCCGCCCTGGTCATCCTGGCCACCCTCGCCGTGCTCGCGGTCGGCCTCGCCGACCCCGCGCTGAGCGAGCGGATCGGGCTCGGCGACTGGGGGCAGGCGGCCTCGGAGGCGGTCGCCGCCGTGGCGTGCGCCCTGGCGGCGTCGCGCACGCGCAGCCGCGCGCGGCTGGTCTGGGGGCTCTTCGCCGCCGGCCTCGGCATCTGGGCGCTCACCGACGCCCTGCACGGCTTCGCCACCCTGCGCGGCTGGGACGTCGGCGAGGTGAGCCTCTTCGACGTGGGCTGGCTCGGCTTCTACGGCCCGATGCTGGCCGGCGCCTTCCTCCTCTACCTGCGGCTCCGCCCGGAGCGCGGCTGGCAGGGGGTGCTGGACGGCCTGCTCCTGAGCACGGCCGCCGCGACCATCGGCTGGCAGTTCCTGGTCGAGCCCACGGCGTCCCAGGCGTCGGGCGGGGCCACGGGCGCGCTGGTCGCCGTGCTCTACCCCGTCCTCGACCTCAGCAGCCTCGTCGCCATGTCGTGGGTCGTCCTGCGGCAGCGCCACCGGACGCCGGGGTGGCTGCGGTGGGTGGCGGTGGCGTTCGCGGGGCAGGCGCTCGCCGGCCTGATCTACGTGGCCGCGACCGTACACGACCAGTCCATCGAGGCCGTCTCGGCGGCGACCTACATGCTGTCGGCGGGCGCGTGGACGATGGCCGCGGTCACGCGCATGCAGGTCGCGGAGCGCCGCCCGTGGCACGCGGGCAGCCACGACACGCCGCCGCCGTGGAGCGAGAGCGTGCCGTTCATGGTGGGCGCCGGCGTCGTCGCGCTCAGCGCCATCGCCACCACGTCGAAGGAGCTCCAGGCCGCCGCCGTCGTGGCGGGCGTGATCATGGCCGTGCGGGCCATCGACGCCCTGTCCGTCCGCCGCACCCTGCTGGCGGAGCGCGACCGGCTGCTCGTGACGGATCCGCTGACGGGCGCCTACAACCGGCGCTTCCTGAGCCAGGAGGCCGACCGGGCGTTCGCCCGCGCCCGCCGTGGCGAGGAGGCCGTGTCCGCGATCGCGCTGGACCTGGACGGCTTCAAGGCCGTGAACGACCGCTTCGGCCACGGCGCCGGCGACGACCTGCTGAAGGCCGTCTCGGCCGCGATCAAGGGCGACCTGCGGGTCAGCGACCTCCTGTGCCGGCTGGGCGGCGACGAGTTCCTGGTGCTGTGTCCGGCGACCGACGCGAGGGGCGCGCACGACCTGGCCGAGCGGATCCGCCGGGGGGTCCGCACGACCGCGGCGGAGCTGGTGCCGGAGCAGCCGGTGACGGTATCGGCCGGGGTGGCGACCTATCCCGGGGACGCCGCCGACCCGGCCGACCTGATGCGCCACGCCGACATCGCCCTCTACGCGGGCAAGCGGGCCGGCCGCGACCGCGTCGTGTCCTACGCCGACGTCGTCGCCGAGTTGACCGTTGGTACAGTCCCCGAGCGCCTCGGAGCGCCGACGCGGGCGTAGCTCAACGGTAGAGCGCTGGCCTTCCAAGCCATCGACGGGGGTTCGACTCCCCTCGCCCGCTCCTCCGCCCCACCCGCGCCGGCGACGGCGCCCCGCGCAACTCAGGTCGTGGCCGGCTCCTCCTTCTTCGGCGTCCGCGGCGGCAGCAGGCCGAGCGCGAACACCAGCAGCCCGCCGCCGGCGAGCAGGAGCGCGACGCCGACGAGCAGCGTGAACAGGACGAGCAGCGACGACATGTAGGCCACGTCCAGGCCCGTCGAAAGCGCCGTCTCCGTGACCCAGAGGTCGCGCGCCTGGTTGGCGAGCGGCTTGCCCGTCTCCGGGTCGACCTTCGCGAACTCCGGGTTGCTGGTGGCGCCATCCGGGGTCAGCTGGTCGTCCGGCGTCCCCGGCTTGGCGATGTACATCCCCATCTCCGCATAGACGAAGCCGCCCGACGACTCCAGGGCGTGGATGTGCATGTACTCGGCGAAGCACCGCGCCCGCGGGCCGCTGTCGATCGGCTTGCCCGCGACGTCACAGGTCGGGATCTGGACGTCCTTCAGGCCGGCCGCCTCGATGCCCGCCTGGATCCCGGCCGGGCTCATGTCGGGCGTGCCGACGATCTTCTGCTGCTCCAGCTCGTCGTTGACGATCCCGCGGCCGAGCAGGGCCAGCACGATCACGACGATGCCGAAGGCGACGAGTATGCCGCCCGACGCGACGCCGCCCCACCGCAGGATGCGCTCTCGTGTCATCGGGGGACCTCCTCGCCTGGACTCCACCCCGTGCCGCGACGCTCCCACGACCGCCGGTGCGAGCGACGGCTCGGTATCCGGCCACCCGGGTGAGTTCCGGCGCCGTCGGCGCCGCCCTGGCGCCCAGATACATCGGTGAGCTATATTCATTTGCGATGGATTCTCCGGTCGCAGACGCACCCTCCGTCGAGCGCCTGGCCGCGGTGGAGACGATCGCCCGGGAGCTGCTGCCGCGGACCTCGCTGATCGCTCGCCTGCTGCTGCGGCGCACCGCGGCGGAGCTGAGCCGCGCCGAGGCCGGCGTGATCAACGCCGTCGGCGAGCGGCCGATGCGGGTGACCGAGCTGGCGGCGTCCCAAGCCCTGGCCCAGCCCACCACGACGCAGCTGGTGGCGCGCCTCGAGGAGCGCGGCCTGGTGGCGCGCGCCCGCGACCCCCGGGACGGGCGGGTGGTGCTCGTGTCCGCGACCCCCGCGGGCCGGGCGGCGCTGGAGACGCTGCGGCGCGAGTACCAGGCGGTCCTGCGCGACCAGCTCGCCGGGCACTCCGACGAGGACGTCCTCGCCCTCGCGGCCGCGACCGAGTTGATCCAGGACATCAGCGAGGCCCTCCAGCGGGACCTGGCATGAACGCCGCCACGCGGCTGCGGCTGCTGACGCCGGTCCTGTTCCTGGTCACGTGCGTCGTCGCCATCGTCTCGTCGCTCGGCGCGCCGCTGGTGCCGCTCGTCTCGCGCGAGATGGGGGTGTCGCTGAGCGACGCCCAGTGGTCGCTCACCGCGACGCTGCTGATGGGCGCCGTGAGCGCCCCGATCATGGGGCGCCTCGGCGACGGCCGGTGGCGCCGGGAGGCGATCGCCGGCGGCGTCATGGTGGTGCTGCTCGGGTGCGCGCTTGCCGCGCTCGCGTCGTCGCTGCCGCTGCTGGTGGTGGGGCGGACCATGCAGGGCGTCGGCCTGGGGCTGGTGCCGCTCGCGATGGCCGCCGCCCGCGACGCCCTCCCCACGCCGCGGGTGGGCCCCGCCATCGCATTGCTGTCGGTGGCCGCCGCGGCGGGCGTCGGCGCCGGCTACCCCCTGAGCGGGTTCATCGCGGAGCACGCCGGGCTGAGCGGCGCCTATTGGTTCGGCGCCGCGTTCAGTGCCATCGCGCTCGCCGCGCTGCTGCCGGTGGTCCCGCGCGCCGGCGAGGCCAGCGACGCCGCCCTGGACGTGCGCGGCGCCGTGCTGCTCTCGGCCGGCCTCGTCGCGCTGCTGCTGGCGATCGGCCAGGGCGAGGCGTGGGGCTGGACGTCACCCGTGATCCTGTCGCTCGTCGCCGCGGCCGTCGCCATCATCGGCGTCTGGGTGGTCGTGCAGCTGCACGTGCCCACGCCGCTGATCGAGATCCGCCTCCTGCGGCACCCGGCGGTGCTGACCGCCAACGTGTGCGCTGTGCGCGTTCGTGCTGGGCGCGGCGATGTACCTGTTCCTGTCGACGATGACGGCGTTCGTGCAGGTGCCGACCGGTGCCGGGTTCGGCTTCGGCGGCACCGTCCTGACCGCCGGCCTCTGCCTGGTCCCGTTCTCGATCACCACCCTCGCGGCGAGCCGCACCCTGCCGTGGGCGACGCGGGTGCTGACGCCCCGCGGCGTGCTCCCGACCGGCTGCCTCATCGTCGCCGCCGGCGGCGCGTTCTTCGCCCTGGAGCACGGCCACCTGTGGGAGGCGTTCGTGACGATGGGGATCGTCGGCGTGGGCCTCGGCTACACGTTCGCCGCCATCCCCGGCCTGATCGTCCTGGCGGTGCCCGGCGAGGAGACCGGCAGCGCCATGGGCTTCTACCAGGTGGTCCGCTACATCGGGTTCTCGATCGGGAGCGCCGTCGCCGCGTCCGTGCTCGCGGCCCACACCCCCGCCGGCGCCGCGCTGCCGGGCGAGTCCGGCTTCGTGACCGCCCTGGTGCTCGGCGCCGGGCTCTGCGTGGCCGCCGCCGCGATGGCGTGGCTCCTGCCCGGCTCCGCGCCGGCGCGCGGCGCGGAGTCGGAGGAGGTGCGCGAGCTCGAGATCGAGGACGCCGAGCTCGCCACCGGCGGCCTGGTGGGCGTCACACGGGGACCCCGAGCTCCTTCGCCTTCGCGTCGGCGTCGAACCCGTGGAGACGGGCCAGGTTCCCACCCAGGATCTTCCGCTTCGCCTGCTCGGTGAGCGGCGGCCAGCCGTACTCCTCGGTGACGTGGGGCGGCAGCTCGAAGTTCCAGAACTCCTCCAGCGCCCACTGGGGGTGCCAGATCGGCGACTCGCCGCCGTAGATGATCTTGTCCTCGCCGCACCACCACAGCATCTTCCCGAGCTGCTCGGCGAAGAGCCGCGGGTGGCGGGACACGAAGTTCACGGTGGCGGCGATCGAGGCGTAGAGGTTCGGGAAGCGGACGATCTGCCACAGCACCTCGTCGAGCCACGGCAGGCCGACGTGGAAGATCACGAAGTTGATGTCCGGGAAGTTCGCCGCGGCGCCGTCCATGTCGAACGTGCGCGTGTGCTCGACGGGCTGGGGGCCCAGCGGGACGCCCTTGTGGACGCCGATCAGGTTCACCCCGAGCTTCTGCGCGTGCTCGAACACCGGGAACGCCACGCGCGGGTCGTCCATGCGCCACGGGAACGGCTGACCGTAGTCGTAGCGGACGTTGTAGAACTTGAACGCCTTCGCGCCGTGGTCCTCGACCTGGCGGGTCATCAGGTCGATCGCCTTCTTGCCCTCCAGCGGGTTGACCGAGCCCCAGAACACGGCGCGGTCCGGGTGCTTGGCCGCCATCTCGGCGCACTTCTCCCACGGGGAGAGGCCGTCGTAGAACAGGTCGGTCAGCGGCAGCGGCTGGGCGACGATCATGTCCGTGTCGGAGCCCTCGATGACCATGTCGTAGATCTCGTCGACCGACCACTCCTTGAAGAACTCGTCCCGACCCAGGACGGTCTCGCCGCTCTTCGTCAGGAACTGGTGGAAGGCGTAGAGGTGCTCGTCGAACATCTCGCCGGGCGGCCCGATCGCGTTCTTCTTGTCGAAGTTGAAGATGTGGCAGACGCAGTCGAAGACGAACGCCGGGACCTTCCGTTCACGGGTCCCCGCGGCCCCCGGGGCGGCGTCGGTGGTGGCCATGGTCAGGCTCCTCCCTGGGCGGCGAGGCGCCGCTCGCGGTACGGCAGCAGCTCCTCGAGGGGCATTGACAGCGCGCGGGCGGCCGCGGGCGAGAGCCGCTCCGGCGACCAGACCGGGTCGAACAGGACCTGGACGTCCACCCCCTGCACGCCGTCGAGGTCGCGGAGCGCGGCGGGGATCGCGTCGGACATCGACGCGACGAACGGGCACCATCCGGTGGTCAGGACGAGGTCGACGCGCACGCGGCCCCCATCGACGTGGACGTCCTCCACGACGCCCATGTCCACGATGGAGATGCCGCGGTCGGCACAGCAGGGGTCGTAGACCCCGCGCAGGACGTCCATCACGGCGTCCCGGTCGGGGCCGGCGGGTGGGCTCATGGGCTCCTCCTGGTCGTGCCTGGCGCCTCGAGGTCCCAGGCGATGCGCAGTCCGGTGGTCGTCGTCGCGCGGAGGGGGTCGGCAGGCAGGGCGCGGCTCGCGCGCAGGCCCCACCCGGTGTCCAGGTGGCAGCCGCCGCGCACGCGGCGCCAGCCGTCGGCGTCGGGCGGGTCGTCCACCCACTCCCAGACGTTGCCGGCCATGTCCTCGGCCCCGCAGGCCGCCGCGCCCGCGGGGTGGACGCCGACCGGGGTGGTGGTCCAGGTGTCGTCCGCGCAGGCGCAGCGGGCGGGGTCGAAGACGTCGCCCCACGGGTAGGCCCGCCCGTCGGCACCGCGGGCGGCGGCCTCCCACTCGTCCCCCGTCGGCAGGCGGACGGGGCGGGCGAGCACGGCGGACGCCCACTCGCAGACGGCCAGGGCGGCGTCGAACGTGAGCCCGGTGGCGGGATGGTCGGCCAGCACGTCGGCGGCGACGCGCGCAGCCACGTCGGGCGGCAGGGGGTGGCCGGTCGACCAGGCGAAGTCGCGCAGTTGCGTGTTGGTGACCGGGTGCCGGCCGATCGCGAACGGCCAGAGGGCGACGTCCCGCCGCTCGCCCGGCTCGCCCAGGGTGACCATGCCGCCGGGCACGGTCACGGCATCGCGGAGCGATGCGCGCGTCACCGGGGACGGTGCGATGGCCACAAGCCCGACCCTCACCGCGGGGCGGTGGCCGCGCCACCCCCGGGATTTCACATGGCGAAAACCGCGTCTTCACGGGGCGCCGGGTGCGGGATAGGCTCGCCGGAGGGCCCGCTCCAGGTGCGGGGCCCCGGGGGTTCGATGCGGAGAACGGCCCAGGACGCGCGGGACACCGGCGGCGCGGTTCGCGTGGGCCCGCTCGGCCCGGCGGCGGGTCCGCCGAAGGACAACCTCGCGTCGGTGAGCCGGGCGCTGGACGTGCTCGAGGCCGTCGCCGCCGCGCCCGTCCCCCTCCCCGCGAAGGCGGTCGCGCAGTCGCTGGGGATCGGCCTGGGCACGACGTACCACGTGCTCAACACGCTGGAGCACGCCGGGTACGTGGTGCGGCTCGGCCGCGGCCGGTTCGGCCTGGGGCCGAAGGTGCCGGAGCTCTACCGGCTGTTCCACCGCCGCCACGACCTGGTCCCGGCGGTGCGGCCCCTGCTGGGCGAGCTGGCGGAGCGCGCCGAGGAGGACGCGTACCTCGCCGTGTTCCGCGACGGCGAGGTGGTGGTCGCCGAGGTGGTCGGCGCGTCCCGGGTGCTGCACGTGGACGGCCTGGAGGTCGGCTTCACGCGCATCGCCCACACCACCGCGATCGGGAAGGTGCTGCTGGCGTCGGCGCCCGACGACGACCTGGACGACTACCTCCACGAGCGCCGCCTCGTCCCCTACACCCACCGGACGCTGGTGGAGCGCCGGCACATCAAGCGCCACCTGCGCGTCGTGCGCGAGCGGGGGATCGGGAAGGACCTGGAGGAGCTCGCCGACGGGTGCTGCTGCGTCGCGGTCCCGGTGCTCGACGGGCGGGGCGCCACGGTCGCCGCGATCGGCCTCTCGACGCCCGCCGAGCGGTGGCGCACGCAGGAGCGCGGCCTCACGGAGCTGTGCTGCGAGATCGGCGTGCGCGCGTCCAACGCCCTGCGCGGGGGCCTGGCCGTGAGGGGGTCGTGACGGCGCGGTGAGTGGTGACTGGTGGATTGGCGCCGCACACGCCACTCCCCCCGCCTGGAGGCCGTCATGCGCGACCCGCTCACACCCGTGACACAGCACCTCGCCGTGTGGGACCTGCACCGGGACGCCGGCTGGGTGGCCCTCTACGGCGCGGACTGCCGCCCGCTCACCTGGACCGCGGTCGAGGATGCTGGCGATTTCGAGGCGATCGTTAGCATGCTGTCGGACCGCCGCGGACTCTGCTTCGACGCCAGGATGTCGGTGGTCCGCCGGATCGAGGAGCCGCCGGGGGTGGACGGTCACGACGGGATCGACACGTGAGGCTGTCCGCCGGGCAGCGCGTCGTCGTGCGCGCCTCGCACGCCCTGGACCGGGTGGCGCCGTGGTACCGGCTGCCGACGCCGCTCGGCCTGGTGAGCCTGCTGGGGATCCGGATCGCCCTCCGGGCCAACAACCTGTACGACCCGGCGCCGCCCCGCGAGGGTGAGCCGGCGCCGGCGGCGGGCGTCGCCGGCCGCCCGTTCGGGCGCAACCAGCCGATGTGGGGGCTGCCGCCGCGCGACCCGGAGGCGCTCGTCACGCCGAGCCCCCGGGTCATCAGCGAGCAGCTGCTCGCGCGCGACGGGGCGTTCCGCCCGGTGCCCTTCCTGAACCTGCTGGCGGCGTCGTGGCTGCAGTTCATGGTCCACGACTGGCTGAGCCACGGCCCGGGCGCGGTGGGCCACGAGATCCGGATCCCGCTGGCCGACGGCGACCGTTGGGCCGCCCGGAGCCCGGGCGGCGACATGCTGGTGCGCCGCAGCCGCCCGTCACACGACCCGGACGCGCCGGCCGGCGCACCGGTGTTCGACAACACGGAGTCGGCGTGGTGGGACGGCTCCCAGCTGTACGGCAGCACCCCCGCCCGCGAGGCGCAGGTGCGCGAGGGCGAGGGCGGGCGGCTCACGATCGGGATGGACGGGCTGCTGCCGCTGGAGGGCCGCTCCGGGGTGGACCTGACGGGCGTGAACGGCAACTGGTGGCTCGGCCTCGCCGCGATGCACACGCTGTTCGCGCGGGAGCACAACGCGGTGTGCGCGATGCTCGCGGACGCGTATCCCGCGTGGGACGACGACCGCCTCTTCGCCGCCGCCCGCCGCATCACCGCCGCGGTCATGGCGAAGATCCACACGGTCGAGTGGACGACCGCGATCGTTCCCCACCCCACCGTCCACAAGGCGATGCGGAGCAACTGGTACGGGCTGCTCGGCCCGCGCGGCTCGCGGATGCTGCGGCGCTGGACGCGCGCGGACACCCTGATCGGGATCCCCGGCAGCCGGTGCGAGGACCACGGGGTCCCCTACTCGCTCACCGAGGAGTTCGTCGCCGTCTACCGGATGCACCCGCTGCTGCCGGACGAGATGGCCCTGCGCAACGGCAGGGCGAACGGCGCGGGCGGGTGGACGAAGGTGACGATGCTGGAGGTCACCGGCCCGGCGGCCCGGGCGCTGATGGAGTCGTACGGCCTGGCCGGCGTGATCGCCTCCTTCGGCCACGTCCGCCCCGGGATGCTGGCGCTGCACAACTACCCGGACACCCTCCGTGACCTGGAGCGCCCCGCGTCCCAGGGGTCGGAGCGCCGGATCGACCTGGCGGCGGTGGACGTGCTCCGCGATCGGGAGCGCGGCGTCCCCCGCTACAACGACTTCCGCCGGATGCTCCGGATGCGCCCCGTCGGGTCGTTCCGTGAGCTGACCGGCGGCGACGAGACGTCCGCCCGCGAGCTGGAGGCGGTGTACGACGACGTCGAGCAGGTCGACCTGATGGTCGGCTGCTACGCCGAGCCGCTGCTCGCCGGCTTCGGCTTCAGCGAGACGGCGTTCCGGATCTTCATCCTGATGGCGTCGCGGCGACTGAAGTCCGACCCCCGCTTCACCGACGAGTGGACCTCGGCGCACTACACCCCCGAGGGGCTGCGGTGGATCGAGGACGCGACCATGGCCGGCGTCATTCGCCGCCACCTCCCGGAGCTCGGCCCCGCCCTCGACGCCCTCCCCGGGAGCCCGTTCGCCCCCTGGGGTCCGGAGCCGTCGTTCAATTGAACGTGGAGGTCATGGCCAAGTGAGCACGCGCATCCACGCCCTGACCGACGGCACCGCCGGCCGGGTGCACGCCTACCTGCTGGACGACGATGACGGCCTCACGCTCATCGACACCCTGTCGGCGGACGACGGGTCGGAGGTGGTCCGGGCCCTCGGGCGGCTCGGGCGGTCGATCGCCGACCTGAACCGGATCGTCCTGACCCACGCCCACCGCTCGCACGTCCGCGGGGCGGCGTGGCTCAAGGGCGCGAGCGGCGCGAAGGTCTACGCCAGCCCGTTCGAGGCGTCGATCGTGGCGGGCGAGCGGCCCTCCGCCCCGACGGGCTTCTGGCCCCGGCGGCCGTTCCGCGTCTACCACCTCCAGGCGGGCCTGACCCTCGGGTACTACGCCGAGAGGGCCGGGCACCGGTACGGGTTCCTCTCCGCGCCGGCCTGCGAGACGGATGTCGAGGTCCGCCACGGCGACTCGGTCGGCAGCCTCCAGGCGGTCCACACCCCGGGCCACACGGACGGGAGCATGAGCTTCTACTGGCCGGCGGAGAAGGCGCTCTTCACCGGCGACGTCCTGGTCACGTGGCCGAAGGTCGAGATCGGCTGGCGCGGCCTCTCGACGGACATGGACCGCAACCGGAAGTCGCTCGCCGAGCTCGCAGGCGTCGGCGATGTCGAGTGGATCGGCACCGGCCACGGCCCGCCCCTGACCCACGACGCGGCGGACACCGTCCGGAGGCTCCTGCTCGGGGCCTGAGCCGCGGGATCCGCGCGGCGGTGCGGGTATACGCTCAGCCCTGCTCGGCCGGACCGTCGAGGGAGCGTGTGGGAGCGATGCAGGTGCGTGTCCGCCTCGGGGCCGGACTGGCCCGGCTCTCCACGGCGCCGTCGCTCACCCTCGAGCTCGACGACGGCGCGACGGTCGGCGACGCGCTCACCCGCCTGCGGGAGCGCGAGCCCGAGCTGGCCCCCGCGCTGCGCTCGGCCTTGACCGTGATCGGCGGGATGCACGCCGACCCGGCCCGGCGCCTCGAGGACCGCCAGGAGATCGCACTGTTGCTGCCCGTCTCGGGCGGCTGACCGGCGGGCGCGCCCGCCACGACCGGAGAGGAGCCGTCGATGGCCACCCAGGAATCGTCACCGCGCACCGGCGAGGCCCGCCAGACCGTCCTCGTCGACACCTTCACCGACGGCCTGCTCGGCCCCGACGTGCCGATGCTCGGCCCGGTGGCGGACGGGGGGCACATCGTCTGGAACCCGACGCCCGGGTGCTGGGGCCCCATGATCACGCCGTCGATCCGCGGCGGCCACGAGGTGTGCCAGCCGGTCGCCGTCGAGGGCGCGATGCCCGGCGACGCCGTCGCGATCCGGATCAAGGACATCGAGGTCACCTCCCTCGCCACGTCGTCCGGCAACGACCAGGCGATGGAGGGCCGCTTCAACGGCGACCCCTACATCGCCGCCGTCTGCCCCGGCTGCGGCACCGAGTGGCCCGAGACCAAGGTGGAGGGCATCGGCCCGGAGTCGGTGCGGTGCGCGAACTGCGGGGCCGACTGCACGCCGTTCACGTTCACCAACGGCTACACGATCGCGTTCGACGAGCTGCGCTCGGTCGGCGTCACCGTCCCGAAGGACGCGGCGGAGGGCTTCGCCCGCGAGGCCGCGCGGTACGCCGCGCTGCCCGACAACTCCGTCCAGAACCCCATCCTCGGCTTCGCGCCGCACGACATCGTCGCCCTCGCGACGCGTCTGCGGCCGTTCCTCGGCCAGCTCGGGACGTCCCCGTCAACGACGATCCCCGACTCCCACAACGCCGGAGACTTCGGCGCGTTCCTGATCGGGGCGCCGCACCGCTTCGCGCTCGACCCGCAGGAGCTCCAGCGCCACAAGACCGACGGCCACATGGACATCGACGCCGCCCGGGCGGGCGCCATCATCGTGTGCCCCGTGAAGGTGGAGGGCGCCGGCGTGTACCTGGGCGACATGCACGCCCTCCAGGGCGACGGCGAGATCGCCGGCCACACCTGCGACGTCGCGGGCACCGTCACCCTGCAGGTCGAGGTGCTGAAGGGCCTCGGCAACGACGGGCCGATCCTGTTCCCGCTGGAGGAGGACCTGCCGTTCCTGGCGCGCCCCCTCAGCGACACCGAGCGCGAGCGCGCCCTGGCCCTGGCCCGCCGGCACGGCATCGACGCGCTGGAGGAGGCCTACCCCGTCTCGGTGGTCGGCACCGGCCCGGACCTCAACTCCGCCACCGACAACGGCCTCGCGCGGGCCGCGGACCTGCTCGGCATGTCCGTCCCGGAGGTGATGAACCGGGCGACGATCGCGGGCGCCATCGAGATCGGCCGCCACCCCGGCGTGGTCCAGGTGACGTTCCGGGCCCCGGCCGACCGGCTCGACGCGTGCGGGCTGCTCGGCTACGCCGTCGAGCAGTACGGCGAACGCCTGTCATAGACTCGTCCCGACTCCGGGGGAGCCGCCCATGTCCCTGCCACCGAACGTGTTCCTCGAGAACCCGGCGCACTTCGACGGGACAGGGCTGCACCGGCGCGACCCGGCGTACATCCGCGAGCTGCTGCCCGTGATGGAGCTGCTCCACCGGTACTGGTTCCGCGCCTCGGCGACGGGCCTCGAGCACCTGCCGCGGACGGGGCCGGCGCTCGTCGTGGGCAACCACAGCGGCGGGATCATGACGCCCGACACGGCGATCACGCTGAACGCGTGGATGAACGCCCACGGCGCCGAGACGCCGATGTACGGGCTCGTGCACCCGGCGATCTTCAAGGTCCCCTACCTGAACGTGCACACCATGAAGATCGGGGGCATCCGGGCGCACCCCCGCCAGGCGATGGAGGCGCTCGACGCCGGCGCGGTCGTCCTGGTCTACCCCGGCGGCGGCGACGAGGTGTACCGCAGCTACGGCCGCCGCAACGAGGTGGACCTGTGGGGCCGCACGGGCTTCATCAAGCTGGCGATGAAGTACCGCGCGCCGATCATCCCGCTCGTCGCCGCGGGCGGCCACGAGACGCTGATCGTCCTCAACGAAGGGGAGGGGCTCGCGCGCCGCCTCGGGCTCGACCGGCGGGGGATCCCGCGGCTGCCGATCTCCTACTCCTGGCCGTGGGGGATCACCGTGGGGTTCATGTACAACATCCCGTTCCCGGCGCGCATCGACATCCGGGTGGGACCGCCGATCGACCTTGACGACATCGATCCCGCCGACATGCGCGACCGGCGCGTGGTACGCGAGTGCTACGAGCGCGTCGAAGGGAAGATGCAGGAGATGCTGGACGAGATGGTCGCCGCCCGGGCATGACGTCCGCGGCCACGCCCGCCGGCGGCGCCACCATGCGCGACAAGGAGCGCGCGGGACGCGCCGGCGGCGGCCACGACCGCTTCTTCGAGACCCTCGCCCGCTACCGCGAGGAGGTGCTCGACGAGCTCCGCGCCCTCATCCCCGACAACACGTACCGGGGGGTCCTCTACGACCTGATGCTCGAGTACCCCCTGCGCGAGGGGAAGGGGTTCCGCCCGGCCCTCTGCCTCGCCACCTGCCAGGGCTGCGGCGGCCGCCTGGCCGACGCGGTGCCCTCCGCGGCCGCGCTCGAGCTGTTCCACAACGCGTTCCTGATCCACGACGACCTCGAGGACGGGTCGCTCAACCGGCGCGGCAGCCCGACCCTCCACGCCAAGTACGGCGTCGGCATCGCCGCCAACGTCGGCGACGGCATGAACGTGCTGGCGCTCGGCACCCTGCTGCGCAACGTGGAGGTGGTCGGCCTGGAGCGGGCGCTCGCGACGGTGCGCGAGGCGGAGCGCATGGCCCGCGAGTCGGTGGAGGGCCAGGCGATCGAGCTGGACTGGATCCGGCACAACCGCTCCGACCTGGGGGTCCGCGACTACCTCACGATGTGCCGGAAGAAGACGTGCTGGTACACGTGCATCGCGCCCATGCGCATCGGCGCGCTCATCGCCGGGACGCCCCCGGAGCGGCTCGACCGGTTCGACGCGTTCGGCTTCCACGTGGGCGCGGCGTTCCAGATCCAGGACGACGTCCTCAACCTCACCGCCGAGGAGCACCTCTACGGCAAGGAGATCGGGGGCGACATCGCCGAGGGCAAGCGCACCGTGATGGTGGTGCACATGCTCGCCAACGCCCGCCGCCGCGACCGGGCCCGCCTGGTGCGGATCTTCGGCAAGGAGCGCGACGACAAGACCGGGGACGAGCTCGCGTTCGTGCGGGCGGCGATGGACGCGTGCGGCTCGATCGAGTTCGCCCGCGCGCTCTCACACCGCCTGGCGCTCCGCGCCGAGCTGCTGTTCGAGCGCGACCTGCGGTGGCTGCCCGCCTCCCCCCACCGGCGGTTCCTGGGCGAGATGATCGACTACATGATCACGCGCCGGCTCTGACGCGCGGCCCGGTACTCGTCGAGCAGGTCGCGCAGGCCGGGGGCGCGGACCGCCCCCTCGACGAACGCGGTCAGCGCGCGCGCCAGCCGCAGCACCGCCTCGGGGTCGCCGCGCACGTCCAGCCGGCCCGCCTCCACGGCGCCCAGAAGGTCGAGCCGGCCGTCGATCAGGTCGAGCACGACGCCGTCGCGCGCGACGACCCGGCCGGTCGCCGGCCGGGTGCCCCGGCGGCCCGCCCACGCGCCGTCGCCGCGCGCCTCGACCGCGAAGCGCTCGCCGTCCACCTCCAGGAGCACGGCGCCCGGGCGCAGCTCGTCGACCATCCGGAGGTAGGCCGCGGGCTCCTCCGCACCCAGGAGCCGGAGCGCCCGCCGCACGAACGCGGCGGTGGTCGCCCGCGGCGCCGGCGCCGCGGCCACGTCACGCCCCCATGAACTCGAAGACGGCCGGGGCGGTGAACGCGACGTCGCGGCCGGCGGCCCGCCCCTCCACGCGCATCTCCCCCACCACCTCCGCGAGCCGCACGAATCCGGCGCCCATCTCGCTGGGGACGACCACCTCGACCACGCTCGCCGGGACGAACCGCAGCGCGAGCCGGTCGGTCCCGTCGCCGGCCTCCACCTCCACGCAGCGCGGGACCGCGGATGCGGACCCCTGGGCGAGCAGCCCCATGACGCCGGGCACGCGGCGGACCGGGCCGCCGTCGAAGCGCCCGCGCATCCGCGCCTGCAGGTCCCCACGCGCGAACACCCGCACCAGGTCGGTGCCGCTCCACAGCGAGAGCGTGTGCTCCTTGGCGACCACCCCGCCCCGGTCGGACGTGCGGTCGTAGACCACGGTCAGCCCCGGCCCGCCGCCGTCCGCGCCCGCGGGCTCGCGGGCCACCCCCCACTGCCAGCCGAAGTCCTCGCCCCACCACCACCGGCCCCAGTTGTGGTCGTGGTAGCCGCGCCAGCCGTCGAGGGCCCCGCGCCATCCCGGCAGGCGGGCCCTGCCCTCCACCGCCAGGTCGGGGACGATGAGCCAGTTGACGTAGCCGCTCCCCACCGGGGTGTCGTGCCAGATCATCGCCGCCTCGGCCGCGGGCGTCAGGTCCGCCCGGACGGCGAGGGACCCGTCGCGCAGCGCGGCCGCCACGCGGTAGCGGCCGCCGCGGAACCCGATGCGCTGGCGTCCGACCCGCAGGCCCGCCGATCGCGCCGACACGGCCGCGTCGGCCCCGGCGTACAGGTCCACGCCGCCCGACCAGCCCTCCGGCCCGTGCGCCAGCAGCACCACCTTCGCCTGGCCGCCGGGACCCGCAGGGTCCCCGTCGACGCTCAGGTTCACGATCACGGTGCGCTCGCCGCCGTCGAACAGCACGAAGTGATGCCACTCCTTGTACCGGCCGGCGTCCGGGGCGCCGGGGTCCGGGGGGTGGAGCCGGTCGATGACGCCGAGGGCCTCGGCGGCGGCCTCCGTCACCGCAGGAGCGGCTCGTCGGGCCCGGGCGCCCCCGGCCGGGCCCCGGCGGCGCTCGCGTCGCGCTCATCGGCCAGGGCGTCGTCGACGAGCGACACGAGCCCCAGCATCGCCAGCAGGAACGGGTTGCGCTGGTCGAACTCGTCGTCGTCAGCCACCGGCGGCCACCGCGAACCTCAGCGGCCGGGCCTCGCCCGGCGGCGCCTCCGCGGCGGCGAGCGCCTCGAGGTCCTCCGCCATGGCCCGCGGCGAGCCGGGGCCGCGGTCGGCGCCGGTCAGGAACTGGTCGAGGCCCGCCGCCGCCCAGAGGACCCGCCCCTCGCGCGCCGTCGACGCCCCGGCAAGGACGCGCCGCCAGCGATCGCCGTCCGGCGTCGCGGCGAACCGGCGCCCCTCCTCCACCAGGGCCAGCAGCAGCGCCCGGAGGAGCGCGCGGTCCATGCGCTCGTCGGCGTCCCGCGACCCGCCCGCCGGCGCCGCGGCGAGCGTCAGCGTCGGCATCGCGCTCACGCGCCCGCCGTCTTCTTGGCCGCCGTCCGTTTCGCCGCCGTCCGCTTCGTCGCGGGAGTCTCCTCAGGCGCCGGAGCCTTCCTGGGCGCCGGGGTCTTCTTGGGCGCCGGGGTCTTCTTGGCCGCGGCCTTCTTGCGGGCCGGCCTCGGCTGCGGCTCCTCCACCTCCAGCCGGAGGTCGATCCGGACGGCGCTGATGCCGGCCGCGCCGATCGTGCCCCGGTAGACGGCGCCCGGCGCCATGTCCTTCGCCACGGGGACGATCACCGCGACCTGGGCCTCCTGGCCGGGCGTGAGCTCGGCGCGCGGGGGGTCGAAGACGACGGCGGCCGCCACCTCCTCGCCGGTCCCGTCGCGGCGGAGCGGGCTCGCGACGAGCTCCACGCTCATGGGCGCCGTGGTGGTGTTCTCGACCCGGAACGCCGAGCGCACCGTGCTGCCGGGCGGGCCGCTCACGCGCATCTCGGGATCGGGGTCGCGGGGGCCGGCGTCCGGCGGGCCGGGGGGCGGCTCGCCCTCGAGCAGGGCCCGCGTGCGCTCGTGGAACTCGGCCGTCATGTCGATCAGGGCGCCGTAGTACTCCAGCTGGAGCCGCACCAGATCCTTCACCACCCCCTCGCGGGGGCCCGTGGGCGGCCCGTTCGGGCTCACGCGGACGCGGCCGAGCAGCTCGGCGCCCCCGCGCAGCGCCTCCAGGTCGGCCTTCAGCTTGCGGGACACCAGGTCGCCGACCATCCGCCGGACCTCGGGGTCCCCGAGGATCGCCCCGAGTCCCGTGGGGTCCGACGGCAGCCCCGACATCAACGCACCGTTCGGCCCCGCCGCTCCCCGCAGGGGCCGGGCGTGTCGTCCCCCGCGCAGCAGACGTCGAACGTGGGGCAGCGCCCGTCCGGGCGCACCCGCAGGCGCACCCGCAGCTCCTGCGGGTCGCAGCACTTCGAGGACACCGTCACGACGGCGACGTAGTCCCGCCCCGGCTGGAACGCCGGCGTGACCTCGACCCCGACGGTCACCAGCCCGCTCTCGCCCTCCATCAGGACGATGCCGGGGTCGACCGTGGGGGCGGGCGCCGTGGCGCCGTCGCCGGTCTCGAACTGACCCGCGGTCAGGATCAGCCGGCGGCCGCGGCCCGAGCGGTTCCGAAGGCGCACCGGGATGCGGATCGTCTCGCCGACGTAGACGTCGCGCGTCACGGTCCCCAGGCGGAGGTCGCAGTCGTGGACCTCGGGCGGGGGGCACACCGACAGCCGCAGGCCCGCGGCGTCGGCCAGGGTCCACGTGGTGGTCCGGATCCGGCGCAGGTTGCGCGCGACCGTGCTCACGACGCCTTCCTCGCCCGCGGCCTGGCGGCCTCGGCCGTGACCTGCACCAGGAGCGACGCGCCCACGAGCCGCAGCATCCCCGAGTACGTGCGCCCGGCGCTCATGTCGGCCGGCAGGCGCAGCTCCAGGTCCACGGCGCGCGTCTGGCCGGGCTCGACCGGGGACGGGTCGGCGGCCCGCACCCGCAGCTGGTCGACCCGGGTGCCCGCGACCCGGCGCACCGCTTCGTCGAGCACCGCCTGGTAGCCCTTCTCCCCGGCGGCGCGCAGCGCCCCGTCCAGGCTGCGGCAGACGCCGCCGTCCTCGTCGAGGGTCACCGCCCCGAGCCGGTCGAGGGGCACCGTGACGTTGCCGAGGTTGGCCACCACCACGCGGGTGGTGACCGTGGCGCCCGGCGGCGCGCTGACCGCGACCGCGGGCGGCGTGATGCGCACGCGCGGGTGCTCGGCGACCTCGAGGACGGCGGTCGTGCGGGCGTCCCCCACCACCACCTCCACCTCCGTGCGCCCCGGCGGCGTGTGGGGGTCCAGGCGCAGGCGGACCCGGACGCGGGTCGAGTCGCCCGGCGCGACGGACGTCACCACGGGGACGGTCCCGGCGCCGGCGACCTCCACGGCGCGCACGACCAGCTCCTCATCGCCCCGGTTCTCGACCTCCACGTGCCCCGTCACGCGCCGCGGCGAGCCGGCGAGCAGCGACGCGCTCGCGCGGACCGTCGGCCTGCGGGGCCGGGTCGACGGCACCGGTCAGCCCTTCAGGTCCGTGCGCGGCCGGTCGTCGACCTCGACGCAGGGCTCCTCGCAGTCCGGCACGCAGTCGTCGCGGATGATCGCCGGCTCGCCGCACACCGTGAACGAGAGCGCGTCGACGCCGAGGAGCGTGAGCGGGAACACCGAGAACCCGACGTTCATGTTCACCGGGAAGCGGATGCGCGACTTCGCCAGCGTGATCGTCCTGATGAGCTCGTTGATCTGCTCGAACGTCAGGTGCGGGAGGTTGCGCAGGTCGAGGTCGACCCCCGCGTTCACGGTGATCGGGGCCTTCGGGTCGCCCTTCAGCGTCGCCGTGACGTCGAGCGGGTCGACGCGCAGCGCGATCGGCGCGTCCTTGCTGCCCATGACCACCGACGACGTGGTGGCCTTCACGTCCGCGGTGACGTCGGACACCGTCGTGACGTTCGCGTCCACCCCCATGTCGATGTCGAAATCGGTGGGGATGAGCTTGATGTCGGGCGAGCCCATCTGCCGAGCCTCCTCGGGATGCCTCGTGTCCGGACGCGTTTCGGCGCGGTTCCGACTCTATTCGTGCCCCTTCACGCCGGTCAAAGCAGGGACGCGTACAACTCCCTGGTTTCGGCGCTTGGCTCGACGCCGAGCCGGCCCCGCAGGGTCGCGCGGCAGGCGTGGAACTGGCGGAGGGCCAGGGCGCGCTCCCCCGCCTGCGCGTACGCGCGCATGAGCTGGCGGTGCCACCCCTCCCGCTCCGGGTCGGCGTCCAGGAGGCGGCGCAGGCGGTCGATCGCGGCGGCGGGGCGGCCGGTGTCCATCAGCGCGACGGCGAGGCGCTCCAGCAGGGCGACCCGCTCGTGCTCGAGCTCCCGGCGGATGTCCTCCGCCCACGGCTCGTACGGGAAGTCCGGCAGGAAGTCGCCCCGCCAGAGGGTCTCGGCCCGGAGCATCCGGCCCAGGGCGACGTCGTCGGTCGCGCCCGCGACGCCCCGGGCGAGCTCCAGGAACTCGCCCGCGTCCCAGGAGTCCCGGTCCCCGAGCGCCAGGCGGTACAGCTCACCCTCGCGCACCACCAGGGACCCGCCGGACCGCGGCGACGCCGCCGGCTCCAGGGTCCGCCGCAGCTCGTGCAGCGTCGTGTCCAGCGCGCGGGCGCCGCGCTCCGGCGCAAGGTCCGGCCACAGGTGCTCCAGCAGGCGGTCGCGATGGGCGCCGCGGCCGCCGGCGCACACCAGCGCGCCCAGCAGCGCCCGCGCCTTCGCGCGCGTGAACGCCGTGTCCGGCACCCGCGCCCCCGCCCGGTACACGCGCAGGCCGCCGAACGTCTCGATCCGGATCGGCTGGCGCGGTCGGCGCTCAAGCACCGCCCGGGCGCGCTCCGCGGCCTCCGCGACCGCGGGGTCGTCCTCGGCCAGGAGCACGCGCATGGTCTCGGCGTCGACGTCCGTCTCCTCGTCGACCGCGTCCGCAAGGCGGGCCAGCGCCGCCGGCTGCCCGGCGACCGCGGTCACGGCGTCGTGCAGCACCTCGCGCCCCGCGCGGGCCGCGAGGGCCGCCGCGACGTCCGCGCCCGGCAGGTCCTCGGCGATCGCCCGCGCCAGCAGCGCCGCCGCCCGCGGCCGCTCCCGCCGCGCCCAGAGCACCGTCAGGTCGTGCTCGGCGCTCAGCGCGAGCGCCTCGGCGAGCCGCCGGTCGCCCAGCTCCGTCTCGTGGTGGGCGAACGCCGACAGCAGGGTCGCGCGGGCCCGGAACCAGTCCAGCGCGTAGCGGTCGGCGATCGCGACCGCCTCCTCGGCGATGTCCCGGGCCAGCTCGTCCTGGCGCACGTCCACCGCCGCGAGCACCAGCTCGCACATCACCGTGGGGATCTCGTAGGAGTCGCCGTAGGCGTGCACCGCGTCGCGGGCGGCGTTGATCCGCGCGAGGGCCGTGCCCGTGTCGCCGATGGAGGCCGCGAGGCGCGCCAGCCCCGCGGTGATGCGGTATCCGACGTTGGTCCCCGGCCCCGCGGCGACCACCCGGCGCGCCTCCGGCTCGAGCGCCGCCATGCCCTCCCAGTCGCCCAGTCCGGCGAGAGCCGTAAACCTCCACCAGAGGTTGAGGAGTCCGGGTGCGGAGCGCATCCCGACCGACGCCGACAGCTCCACGACGACCCGGGCCTCCTCCAGGCCTGCGTGCCAGCGGCCGGCGTCCACCAGGATCGCCGCGCGGAACCCCCGGCCGAAGGCCTGGAGCATCCGGGAGTCCTCCACCTCGATCGGCTCGAGCCGGGCCAGGGCCCCGTCGATGCGCGCGAGGGCCTGGTCGATGCGGCCGCCGGGATAGTCGAAGTAGAAGCCGCGCGCCATCTCCGCGCAGGGCTCCAGCAGCGCCTGCTCGCGCCGCCCGGCCGACGCCAGGGCCGCGCCCATCAGGCGCTCCGCCTCCACCGGCTGCACCCCGACCGCGTGCGCGACCGCCACGATCATCATCGCCATCGCGCCGACCGGGCCGGTGGCGGCCAGACGGTCGAGGTACGGCGCGGCCATCGCGACGCGCGCCGCCGGCGGGACGCCCGCCGTGAGCATCGCCTGCTGCGACCGGTACAGGGCGCCGGCCGCGCGCTCCAGGTCACCCTCCGCCACGAGGCGGGCGATCGCGTCGTCCCACGCCTCGAACGCCGCCCGCCCGTCGCCCGCCAGGTACGCCAGCAGCGCGCCCGCCAGCGCGATCCGCGGCCGGGGCCGCCACACGTCCTCGGGGATCCGGGCCAGCCACACGGCCAGCGTCTGGCGCTCGGGCGTCGGCACCATCGACTCGGCCACCGGCTCCAGCGCCGCGGCCGCCTCCTCCATCGCGCCGGCCTCCAGGAAGTGGCGGACCGCCTCCTGGTGGTCGCCCGACGCCTGCCAGGCATGCCCCGCCTTCAGCTGCAACCCGGGCAGCGACTCGGGCTCGTGCTCGGCGAGGTGCCGCCGCAGGAAGGCGTGGAAGAGGTGGTGGTAGCGGTGCCAGCCGCCCTCCGCCTGGACGATGAACAGGTGCGAGTCGATCAGCGCGCGGATCACGTCGCGCGCGTCGGCGCGGCCCGAGACCGCCGCGGCGTGGGCGGGGGTGAACCGCTCCAGGACCGACGTGTCGAGCAGGAAGCGCTGGATGTCGGACGGCAGGCCGCCGAGCACCTCCTCGGCCAGGTAGTCGAAGTGGGCCCCGCCGGCGACCCGCGCCCCGGCGCTCCCGCCGCTCGACCGGGTGGCCAGCAGCAGGCCGGCCACCCAGCCCTCGGTGCGGTCGTGGATCACGCCGATCTCGTCCTCCGCCAGCCCGCCCGGCGCGTCCTCCAGCAGCAGGGTGGCCTCGTCGAAGCTGAACGCCAGCTCCTCCTCGCCGATCTGTGTCACGCCCCCGGCGGCCGAGCGGGCGAGCGCCGGTCCGAGCGCACGCCGCCCCGTCATCGCCAGGTGCACGTTCGGGGGCAGGTCGGCGGCGAGCAGCCCCAGCGCGTCGGCCACCGGCCCCTCGAGCGCGTGGACGTCGTCCAGCGCCAGCACGAAATCGTCCGGGATCGTCGCGACCAGCTCGTTGGCGAGCGCCGCGATCTGGTCCTCCGGCCCGCCGCCGGGCGGCAGCGCGGACGCCACCCCCGGGAACGCCCCCGCGATCCCGGCGGCGACGTGGGTGATCAGCATCTCGGGCGTGCGCAGGCGCGCGTCGCACGACAGCCACACCCAAGGAGTGGGCGAGGTCTCGAGTGCCTGCACCAGCAGCGTGGTCTTCCCGTACCCCGCGCCGGCCACGAGCGCGACCACGCGCCCGCCGAACCCGCGGTGCACGCGGGTCACGAGCTCCGGCCGGGCCACCGAGTTGGGTGGCAGCCGCGGCGGCAGCAGCCGCGTGCGCAGCACCCCCGGCGACCCGGCCGGCGCGGGTGTCTCGGTCGTCGTCATGGCACGTCCCACCCCGGTTGGACGGTGGCGATCATCCCACCGTCGCGCCCGCTGTGGCGAGCGCAAACGGTCGAAACCGCCAGTCGACCGACGTCAGGACTCGCCCTTGACGAGCACCGCGGAGAGCCGGCCGTCGCCGCCCTCGCCGACGGAGACGACCCTCCAGCCGTCCGCCGACCGGCGGTTCAGCACGTCCGAGATGGAGGAGGAGTCACCCGTCTCGACGGCGTACTCGGGCGGCTCGACCGTGTCGTCCTCGCCGCGCTCGAACCGCTTCTTGAAGTGGTTGTAGGGGCGGACGACCAGGAAGAAGACGATCAGCGCGATCAGGAGGAACGTGATGATCGCGTTGAAGAACAGGCCGTACTGGAACCGGCTGCCGTTGATCGTGAAATCGAGGCCGGAGAAATCGGGCTGGCCGCCGATCGCCGCGATCAGCGGCGTCACGATGTTGGCGACGAACGCGGCCACCACCGCGCCGAACGCGGTCGCGATGACGACCGCGACGGCAAGGGCGACGACGTCGCCCTTCAGCACGAACTCCTTGAAGTCCCGCAGCGCGTTCCTCATGGGCGCCTCCCCATCCTCGATTACGGACCGGGGGGAAGCGTAACCGGCGGCGCGTGGCCGCCGGCGAGGACCGTCGGGTCAGTCCTGGAGCGAGGTCCTCACGAAGCGCCGACCCTCGACCGCGAAGCCGTCCTCGTCGGTGAGCGGCATCACGGCGACCGCGTCCGCGCTGCGGCCGAGCCCGATCAGGTCGCCGACGCGGCGCTCGATCTGGAGGAAGCGGTCGATGGAGGGGAGGTCGCCCGCCGAGGCCGCCGGGTACAGCGCGCGCCACAGCTCCATCAGCGCGTCGACGTGGAGGGCGAGGCGCTCATCGGCCTGCGACGAGACCTCCTTGGTCTCCCGGGCGATGGCCCGCCGGATCGCCGACTTCGTCAGCCCCGTACGAGCGGAGATCGCCTCCTGAGCGACACCCGCACGACCCAATTGAACGGCCATGGCCCGCTGGCGGGCGGCCATCTCACGGCGCTGCTGGACGTCCTCGGTCCCCACCCCGAACCTCCTCCGGTCGACGTGGAAGGACTGTAGGTCATCACTGCATGAAATTCGCAACACGCTCGGGAAAACCCATCGGACGTCTAGGCCCGATCGGGAGCTTTGATGCGGTTTTCAGTTGATCCGCGACTCGCGGCCCGCCCATTCACGCTCGCGCAACTCGTACTTGCGCACCTTGCCGGTGGACGTGCGGGGCAGCTCGTCGAGGAGCTCGAACCGGTCGGGGCACTTGTAGCCGGCCAGGCGCTCGCGGACGTGGGCGGCGAGGTCCTCCGGGGCGGGCGGGGCGACGCCGGGGCGCACCACCACGAACGCCTTCGGCCGCTCCCCCCACTTGTCGTCGGGGATGCCGATCACGGCCGCCTCGAGCACGGCGGGGTGGCTCACGATCGCCTGCTCCACTTCGATCGTCGAGATGTTCTCGCCGCCGGAGACCACCACGTCCTTCGCCCGGTCCCGCAGCTCCACGTAGCCGTCGGGGTGGTGGACGCCGAGGTCGCCGGAGTGGAAGACGCCGCCCCGGAAGGCGGTGGCCGTGGCCTCGGGGTCGGCGAAGTAGCCCTTCATCACGTTGTTGCCGGACATGACGATCTCGCCGACGGTGACCCCGTCGCGCGGGACGTCCCGGCCCTGCTCGTCGACCACCCGGATCGGGTCGGCCATCACCATCGCCACGCCCTGGCGCGACAGCAGGCGCGCCCGCGCCTCGGCGTCCTCGTCCTCCCAGCCGACCTGCCACTGGCACACCGTGTGGGGGCCGTACGTCTCGGTGAGCCCGTAGACGTGGATCACGTGGGCGCCGATCGCCTCTGTCTGGGCCACGATCGTCGGGCTGGGCGGCGCGGCGGCGACGGTCACGGTCAGGGGGCGCTCGACGGGGTGGGCGGCCGGGTCGTTCACCAGCACCGACAACACCGCCGGCGCACCGCACAGGTGGGTGACGCCCTCGCTGTCGATGAGCTCCCAGATGCGGTCGCCCCGAACCGCGCGCAGGCACACCTGGCGCCCGCCGGCGCCGACGATCGCCCACGGGTGGCACCAGCCGTTGCAGTGGAACATCGGCAGCGTCCACAGGTACACGCTGTCCGGGCCGTGGAGGTGGGTGATGTTCTCGCCGAGGGCGTTGAGGTACGCGCCGCGGTGCGTGTACATCACGCCCTTCGGGTCGCCGGTCGTGCCCGACGTGTAGTTGATCGAGATCGTGGCGTCCTCGTCGGCGACGGTCCACGGCAGCGGCGCGTCCGAGCCGCGGGCGCGCAGCTCGGCGTAGGGCGTGCCGGGCAGCGCGGAGCCGGGCTCGCCGTCCCACACCAGCTCCTCCACGCCCAGGTCGTCGATCACGGGCGCGACGGTGTCGGCCAGCGACGCGTGGGCCACCAGCATGCGCGACCCCGAGTGGAGCAGGATCGAGCGGACCTCCCGCGGGGCCAGGCGGGTGTTGATGGCCACGAGCACGGCGCCCGACAGCGGCACCGCGAAGTGGGCGACGAGCATCGCGATCGAATTGGGCGCCAGGTAGGCGACGCGGTCGCCGGGGCCGATGCCGGAGGCCCGCAGCGCGTTGGCCATCCGGGTGGCCTCGGCCGCCAGCTCGGCGTGGGTCAGGCGGTCGTCGCCGTCGACCACGGCCACCCGGTCGGCGAAGACGTCGGCCGAGCGCTCCAGGAAGGCGAGCGGCGTGAGCTGGCGGATGTGGACGGGCACGGACGCTTCCTATGCGCCCGGCGGCGGGCGGTCAACCCGGCAGGCCGTCCGGGGTCAGCCCCGCGATGCCAGGGCGCACCGCGGCGGCGAGCGCCAGGTCGGCCTCCGACGGCGGGTACACCGTGTTCGGGATCGCCAGCACGCGCATCCCGGCGGCGGCCGCCGCGCGGATACCGGCGCCGGAGTCCTCCACCGCGACCGACTCCCCCGGCGCCGCACCGAGCAGCTCGAGCGCCCGCAGGTAGACGTCGGGCGCCGGCTTGCCCCGCGGCACCTCCTGGGACGAGACCGTGGCGCGGAAGCACTGCGTCAGGCCGGCGATGCGGAGGACGGCGGCGATCAGGCCCGGCGTCGACGAGCTCGCCACCCCGAGGGGCAGCGCGGCCGCCAGCGCCCGCACCGCGTCGGCGGCGCCGGGCAGCAGCGGCAGGTCCTGCTCATAGCGGGCGACCAGGCGCCGCTCGACCTCGGCGGCGATCTCCTCCGGAGGCATCGGGACGCCGAGGTCGTCGTGCATGTACGCCGTCCACTCGGGCGTGGACATGCCCATCATCGTGGCGTGCGCGTCCGGCGCCCAGCGGCCGCCGCGCTCGCGGGCCAGGTCCTCGCGTACCCGGTCCCAGACCTCCTCGGTGGAGACGAGCACGCCGTCGAGATCGAACACGACGGCCGCGGGCGCGGGGCTCACGCGGCGGCGCCCGCGCGGTACCGGTGGATGGAGAGCGGCACGAAGACGGCGAGGATGCCGGCGGTCCAGGCGAGGCTGGCCAGCACGTCGGCGCCCCACGGGCCGCCGAGCACGAGCGAGCGCACGGCGTCGACGGCCGCCGTCACCGGCTGGTGCTCGGCGAAGGCCTGCAGCCAGTTCGGCATGTTCTCCGTCGAGACGAAGGCGCTCGACGCGAACACCAGCGGCAGCAGGACGGGGAAGGCGGCCGCCTGAGCGGTCTCGGCGTTGGGCACCGAGAGCCCGACGAACGCGAAGATCCAGCACAGCGAGTAGCCGAACGCCAGCAGCACCAGGAGCCCGAGCACCAGCTTGGCGGCGTCGGTCTGCACGCGGAACCCGACGGCGAAGCCGACCGCCAGCATCAGGATGACCACGAACACGTTGCGGACGAGGTCGGCGAGGGTGCGGCCGGCCAGCACCGCGTAGCGCGCCATCGGCAGCGAGCGCAGCCGCTCGATGAGGCCGCGGTTCCGGTCCTCGGCGAGACCGACGGCGGTCTGCACGGCGCCGAACGCCACCACCTGCGCGAAGATCCCGGGCATCAGGTAGTTGACGTAGTCGACCCCGGGCACCTGGATGGAGCCGCCGAACACGTAGCGGAACATCAGGACGAACAGCAGCGGCTGGATCGTCGCGAACACGAGCAGCTGCGGCAGGCGGCGGATCGTGAGCAGGTTCCGCCAGGTCATGTAGGCCACGTCCCGCACGCCGAGGGCGAGCGCGGATGGCCCGCGCACGGGGACGGCGGTGATCGCGTCGGTCGTCATCGCGCGACCTCCTCTCGGGCGTCGTCGAGGGCCGGCGCGTCCTCCGTGGGCGCGCGGCGGCCGGTCAGGTTCAGGAACACGTCGTCGAGCGAGGGCTCGCGCACGGCGGCGGTGGACGGCTCGAGGCCGGCGCCGTCGAGCGCGCGGACGGCCGCGATCAGTGCCCGGGTGCCGTCGGAGGCGCTGAGCCGCACCTCCGTCGCATCCCGGGTCACCGTGCCGATGCCGAGACCCTCGAGCACACCCGCCGCCGAGGCCGCAGCGCCCTCGTCGGGCATGACCAGCTCGATGACCGTGGCGCCGAGCGTGCGCTTGAGCTCGGCCGACGTGCCCTCCACCAGGACCGTCCCCCGGTCGATGACGACGATCCGGTCCGCCAGGAGGTCGGCCTCCTCGAGGTACTGGGTCGTCAGCAGGACGGTGGTCCCGTCGGCGACGAGCATCCGCACCGTGTCCCAGAGGTCGTTGCGGCTGGCCGGGTCGAGCCCGGTGGTGGGCTCGTCGAGGAACAGGACGGGCGGCCGTTGGACGAGCGCGGCAGCCAGGTCGAGGCGGCGCCGCATGCCGCCGGAGTACGTGCGGACGGTGCGATCCGCGGCGTCGGCCAGGCCGAAGCGCTCCAGCAGATCGTCGGCGCGCGGACCGATCTCGCGCCGCCGCAGGTGCGTGAGCGCGCCGATCAGGATCAGGTTCTCGCGCCCCGTGAGGTTCCCGTCGACCGCGGCGAACTGCCCGGCCAGACCGATGCGGGTGCGGACCACGTCGGGATGCGCCATGACGTCAACGCCGAGGACGCGGGCCTCGCCCCCGTCGGCCGCCAGGACCGTGGCGAGGATGCGGACCGCGGTGGTCTTCCCGGCGCCGTTCGGCCCGAGCAGGCCCAGGACCGTCCCGGCCGGCACGGCGAGGTCCACGCCGTCGAGCGCGCGCACCTCCCCATACGTCTTCACGAGCCCGCGTGCCTCGATCGCGAGCGTGTCACCGCTCATGGCATCCACCTCCTGCTCGTCTCCCCCGAACGATGGTTGATACTAGGCGATCATTGGTAGTTGTCAATAAATGACGACCTGTAGTAATGTGCGGGCGATGACCGGACCGGGCGCAACGGCGTGGGCGATGCTCGTGGGGATCTCGATGTCCCTCCGGGCGGGCTGGCTCGAGGCCGGGCACGCGGAGGGGCTCACCCCGCCGCAGGCGATGTCGCTGATGTCGCTGAACCCCGACGAGCCGCGGCGGATCGGCGACCTGGCGAAGACGATGCACTGCGACGCCTCGTACGCCACGGCCCTCGCCGACCGGCTGGAGGAGCGCGGATTCGTGGAGCGGAGGCCGTCGGCGACGGACCGCCGGGTGAAGGAGCTCGTCCCCACCGAGGAGGGCCTCGCAGCGCAGGCCCGCCTGAAGGCCGCCTACACCGCGGCGCCGCCGGGGCTGGAGGACGTGCCGCTGGAGGACCAGGAGGCGCTGCTCCGGGTCGCCCGGACGCTCGCGGCGCGGATCGACCCGGAGCACGCCGCACGCTTCAACCTCGCCCCCACGGAGGGCGCGCGCGGGTAACCTGCCGCCCGTCGACGGTCGACCGGACGCGGAGGACGGGGATGGAGGCGCGGCTGCTCGAGTCGGTGTTCCCCACCGACACGAACCCCCAGGGGAACCTGTTCGGCGGCACGCTGATGGCGTGGATGGACAAGGCGGCCGGCTTCGCCGCGATGCGCCGCTCCCGCACCACGGTCGTGACCCGCGCGATCGAGGACATCGCCTTCCAGGTGCCGATCCTCCAGGGCGAGCTGGTGGAGGTCTACGCCCGGGTCGTCGAGGTGGGGCGCACGAGCATGCGCGTGCGGGTGCAGGTGAGCAAGGAGAACCCGCGCACCGGCACCAGCGAGCTCTGCGTCGTCGGCCACTTCACGATGGTCGCCATGGGCCCCGACCGGGTCCCGGTCGAGGTCCCCCCCGAGGAGGGCGTCGCCACCGAGGCCTGAGCGGCCGGGGCGTTCGCCGCTCCCGGAGGTTCAATTGAACGCCGGCGTCCGTGCAAATGGACGTCCAGGTCGAACCGCTCGGGGAAGGCCTGCCGGTTCCGGCTGCCTGGTTCGTCCGGTCGCCGGCCCACCGTGCACTTGGACGCCGGGCGACCGTGCACTTGGTCACTGGCCCGGCGGGCCCCCCATCAGCCGTTCAATGAGGAGTTCGGGTTCGTGCAATTGGAACCACGCGGGGTCCAATTGCACCGCGGAGGGCCTGGCCGTGCGGGTCCCATCGTGGACGGGAGCGCCGACCGAGTACTTGGACGCCGGCTCGCCACCGTGCACTTGGACGATGGGCGACCGTGCACTTGGACGATGGGCGACCGTGCACTTGGACGGCGGGCGACCGTGCACTTGTTCAGAGGCTGGTGGCGGGGCTCCCCCATCACCCGTTCAATGAGGGTTTCGGGTTCGGTGCAATTGGAACCACGCGCGGGTCCAATTGCACCCCCGCGAGGACCTACCCCGGCAGGTCCCACTCGTGGACGGGGGCTCCGGTGGAGGAGCGGTCGAGGTAGGCCTCGGTCATCTCCGCGAGGGCGCGGCGGCGGGTGGCGCCGGCGGCCTCGAAGGCGGCGAGGGCGCCGCGCTGCCAGCCGGCGCCCGTCACGCCGCGGCGGACGCGCTCGACCACGACCCCCAGGAGGTCGTCGGCCTCGGCGGCGCTCACGCCGCAGGCGGTCAGGCCGGCGCGGGCGGCCGGGGCCAGGCGGGTGACCAGCTCGGCGGCCGGCCACGGGCGGGGGGACGGCGCCTCCGACGACGGCCACAGCAGGACCGCGTCGAGGCCGTCCCGGGCGGCCGCGGTGAAGTTCCGCTTCGCGAACTCGAACGGCATGGAGCGGCACATCCACTCCATCTGCGGCGCCAGGGCCATCGTGAGCCCCACCAGGTATGCCACGTTCGCGCGCATGTCCGGCAGCGACGGGCCGGCGGGCAGGGCGCGCATCTCGATCCGCAGGTGGGGGTCGTCGCCCGGGTCGACCACCGCCCGGTTCCACCGCCACACGGTCCCGTGGTGCAGGCGGAGCTCGTCCAGCCCCGGGACGCCGCCCGCCGCCACCGCCGCCATCGGCTCGTCGCCGCTCAGCACCGGCAGCAGCGGCACGTGCAGCGCCACGCTCTCCGCGAACGGCTCCAGCGGCCCCGCGATCCAGCCGTGCCCGAACGCCGCCCGCGACGGCAGCCACTCCTCGCTCACCGGCGCCCGGTCGTCCACCGCCTGCGCGAACAGCGCCACCCGGGTCTCCTGCCACAGCAGGCGCTCCAGCAGGATCGGGGAGTTCACCGACGCCGCCAGGATCGGGGCGATCGCCGTCTGGGCCGCGTTGAACGTCGCCGCGAACGCCGACGGCGGCACCCGCAGGTGCACGTGCAGGCCGGTCGCGGCGCCCTCCAGCGTCAGGTCGTCCCACGGCCGGTCCAGCGGCTCCGGCCCGTCGATGCGGATCGCGAACGGCCCGCCGCGCAGCCCCAGCAGCCCCTCCCCCAGCGCCCGGTAGCGCGGCGAGTCGCTCATCGCCCCCGGGCCCAGGTGCTCGTCGCGCAGCGTCGGGAGGATCCCGATCGTCAGGGGCCGCGCCCCCAGCGGCGCGGCGGCCGCCGCCAGACGCCCCAGGCCAGCCGCCAGGTCGGCCATCGCACCCGAGAACGGCCGGCCCGCCAGCGGGTACGACGGCGAGTTGAGCTCCAGGTTGAAGCGGTCGAGCTCTAGGTCGACCGCCAGGTCGCCCGCCGCCTCGCGGACCGCGTCGTTCACCGGCGCCGGCTGCGCCGCGTCGTCGATCAGCCCGATCTCCAGCTCCACGCCGATCGACGGGGCCCCGAACCCGAAGCCCGGCCGCTCCAGGAGCGCGCCGAGGGCGCTCAGCCCCTCGCGGCAGCGCTCCGCGAAGCGGCGCCGGTCCTGCGCCGGGAACGTCTCGGTCTCGATCTCCTTGCCCACGCCACCCCATGTTCCCGTCGGCCACCGGGGTCAGGCCCGGTGGCAGCGCGTCGTCCCGCGGAGTAGAACCGACCGGTGCCCCGGCGACCAGCCCCCCTCACGTGACCGACGGCGGGGACCCCGCCGGCACCCTCCGCTACGCGTCGGCCCGCGGGCGCATGGTCCTGCTCGCGACGGTGCTCGGGTCGGGCATCGCGTTCCTCGACGCGACCGTCGTCAACGTCGCCCTCCCCGCCATCGGGGAGGACCTCGACGCCGGCCTCTCCGGGCTCCAGTGGACGGTCAACGCCTACGCGCTGACCCTCGCCGGCCTGCTCCTGATCGGCGGCTCCCTCGGCGACCACTTCGGGCGGCGGCGGGTGTTCGCCATCGGCGTCGCCTGGTTCGCCGTCGCATCCCTGCTCTGCACGATCGCGCCGAACGTGGAGCTGCTCATCGCGGCCCGCGCCGTCCAGGGGGTCGGCGCCGCGCTGCTCACCCCCGGCAGCCTCGCGATCCTGGAGGCCAGCTTCCACCCGGACGACCGGGGCGCAGCGATCGGCGCCTGGTCGGGCCTGGCCGGCATCACCACCGCCATCGGCCCGTTCCTGGGCGGGTGGCTGGTCGAGGCGGTGTCGTGGCGCCTGATCTTCCTGATCAACCTGCCGCTCGCCGCGGTGGTGCTCTGGGCGACCCGCGCCATCCCCGAGTCGCGCGATGAGACGGTCCAGGGCCAGCCGCTCGACCTGCGCGGCGCCGCGCTCACGGCCCTCGGGCTGGCGGGGGTGACCTACGCCCTCACGGAGGGGCCGTCGAGCGGATGGGCCGAGCCGGCCACCGTCCTCCTCGGCCTCCTCGGCGTCGCCGCGCTCGTCGCGTTCGTGCCGGTCGAGCGGCGCTGCCCCCACCCGCTGGTGCCCCTCGACATGTTCCGGTCGCGGACCTTCTCGGTCGCCAACGGGCTCACGTTCCTGGTCTACGGCGCGCTCGGCGCCGCGTTCTTCCTGCTCCCCATCGAGCTCCAGGTGGTCGCGGGCTTCTCGCCGATCGCGTCCGGCGCGGCGCTCGTCCCCATGACGGTCGTGATGCTGCTCCTCTCCAAGCGCGCCGGGCACCTCGCCGCCCGCATCGGCCCCCGCCTGCCGATGGGCCTCGGGCCGATCCTGGCCGCCGCCGGGCTGCTCCTGATGCTGCGGATCGGGCCGGACGCCGACTACGTGACCGACGTCCTCCCGGGCGTGATCGTGTTCGCGCTCGGCATGTCGCTGACGGTGGCCCCCCTCAACGTCACGGTGCTCGCGGCGGCGGGCGAGGCGCGCGCCGGCGTCGCGTCGGCGGTGAACAACGCCGTCGCGCGGGTGGCCGGCCTGCTCGCCGTGGCGGTGATCCCCGTCGTCGCGGGCATCACCGGCGACGACTACCTGGTGCCCGCCGACTTCGACGACGGCTTCACGATGGGCATCGTGATCTGCGCGGTCCTCTGCGCCGCCGGCGGCGTGGTGGCACTGGCGGGCATCCGGCCCGGGGCCCCCGCGAAGCGCGTCCCCGAGCCGCCGGTCCACTGCGCGCTCAACGGGCCGCCCCCGCGCGGCGCCGCAGCGCGATAGGATCCCCGCCGATGTGCGCCATCTGCGCAATGGGCGGCGTCGCCACGGCCGCGCAGGCCGCCACCTTCTTCGGCGCCCCCCTCGCCTACGCCGGCTACCGCCGCGCCCGCCGCGCGCTGCGGCTGCCCGACACCTCCGTCGCCGCCTGCGAGGCCCGCGCTCAGGAGTGGGTGACCGCTCCGGCCCTCACGAGCGTCTCGAGCGCGTCGACCACCTCGGCCGAGAACTGCCCGCCGGCGCAGCGCCGGCACTCCGCCAGCGCCTCGTCGGTGCTGAGCGGCTCGTGGTAGGGCCGCACCGAGGTCATCACGTCCCATGAGTCGGCGAGCGCCAGGATGCGCGCGCCGAGGGGGATCCGCTCGCCGCTGAGCCCGTTGGGGTAGCCCGAGCCGTCCCAGCGCTCGTGGTGCCAGCGCACCCAGTCGACCTGCTCGGGCGTCAGGACGTCCACCACCATCTCCGCGCCGATCCGGGCGTGCTGCTTGATGTCCTCGTACTCCTCGCGGGTCAGCCGGCCCGGCTTGAAGAGGATGCGGTCCGGCACGCCGATCTTGCCGACGTCGTGGACGAGCCCCGCCTCGCGGAGCCGCACGAGGGCCTCGCCCTCCCAGCGCAGCGCCGTCCCGAGCGCCACCGCCAGCTCGGCGACGCGCTCCGAGTGCTCGCGGGTGGAGCTGTCCTTCGCGTCCACCGCGCGCGCCAGCACCCGGATGCTCTGGAGGGCCTGGAGGCGCTGGAGCCGGTCGGCGCGCTCCTGTGCGGACAGCTCCTCCACCACCTTCGGCGAGTAGAGGAACGCGACGTCCCGGCCGTGCTGCTTCGCCCAGTAGAGGGCGCCCTCCGCGAGCCGCTGCAGCTCGCCCGCCGTCCCGGCCTGCGCCAGGTCGCAGACCCCCGCCGACACCGTGATCGTCCCGACCTCGCCGATCGTCGTGCGGGCGACGAGCTCGCGGGCGCGGTCGACCGCCTGCCAGGCCTCCATCGCCTCGGTCTCGGGCATCAGCCACGCGAGCTCCTCGCCGCCGACCCGGGCGAGCATGTCGCCGTCGCGGGCCGCCGACTGGAGCAGCGTCGAGATGGTCACGAGCACGCGGTCGCCGGCCTCGTGCCCGAAGCGCTCGTTGACCCGGCGGAAGCGGTCGATGTCGATCAGCGCCAGGGCGAGGCTGCGGCGGTGGCGGCGGGCGCGCGACACCTCCTCCGACAGGCGCTCCTGGAACTGGCGGTGGTTCGGCAGGCCGGTCAGCGGATCGCGCCGCGACGTCTCCTGCGCCCGCGCCGCGCTCTCCAGGCTCTCCGCGTGGAGGCGGGCGTTCGCCAGCGCCACCGAGACCATCGCCGCGAGACTCTCCATCGCCGTCCGCTCCTGGCGGGTGAAGAGCCGCGGGGCGCGGAAGCTCAGGAACAGGGTGCCGAGCAGCTCGGACACGCCCCCGCGCTGGACCGAGCGGTGCTCCAGCCGCAGGCCCACCAGCGCGCCGGCGCCGAGACGGCGGGCGACCTCCGGCGGGATCGCCGGGTCCATCGCCACGTCCTCGACCACCATCGTCGGCGACTCCTGCGCCACCAGCAGCTGCCACACCGGCATCTGGGAGCGGGTCATCCCGCGGGCGCGCTCCAGGTAGGCGCGCCGGCGCGGGTCGACCTCGGTGGTGTGGACCGACTGGACCCGCTCGCCGTTGGGCGTGTGGATGTAGCAGGTCGCCCGGTCCGCCTGCGACGCCTGGCGCGCCGTCGCGACCACGCGCTCGATGCTGGTCTCCAGGTCGAGGTCGCCGCGGAAGATCGCGGCGAGCGTCTCGTTCACGACGTTCTCGCGCGCCTCGGCGGTCGCGATCGCCAGGCCGGCGAGGTCGCTCAGCCGGGTGAGCCGCGCCTCGTCGGACTCGTCCAGCGCATGCGGCGCCCGCGTCGCCGCCCACAGCCCGCCCCACAGCCGCCCGCGGACCCGGACCGGGGAGGCCACGACGCAGCGGATGGCGGGGAGGTTGCCGAGGCCCGTCAACTGGCCTGGGGTGAGGAGGGCGTGCAGGTCGTCGATCCGCGCGTTGCGGCCGGTGCGGTGCACCTCGGCGAGGGCGCTCGGCCCCTCGAGCGGGGTCGCCTCGCCCACCGTCATCCGCAGCCCCTCGTCGGCGGCCCACGCGCCGATGTGGGCGGCGCGGGTCCCGTCGAACCGGACGATCCCGGCAGCCTCGCCGCCGACCAGGCCGCCGGCCTCCTCGGCGACGCGGGTGAAGACCTCGCCCGGCTCGGGGTCGCCGGCCAGGAAGAGCGCGACGCGCCGGATCGCCCCCTGCTCCTGCTCCACCCGCCGGCGGCGGCTGATGTCGCGCGCGATGCCCGCGTATCCCACCGTCGCGCCGCGCTCGTCCTCGATCGGCGAGAGGGAGCGGGCCACCACCAGCCGGACGCCGTCGCGGCGGACGAACGTCCACTCGCGGGCGTCGTCCTGATCCTCCGCCGACCGGATCAGCGCGTGCAGGCCGTCCGGCGCGCCGGCGAGCCGGGCGAAGTCGGCGAGCTCCACGGGGTCGTGGCCGAGCGTCAGGTCGTGCCGGCCGACCACCTCGTCGGCCCCGTAGCCGAGCATCTGGCGGGCGCCGTCGCTCCACTCCACGATGCGTCCGTCGGCGTCGGCGATCGCGACGGCCAGCCCGCGGGCGGCGCGCATCAGGCCGCTCAGGCGGTCGCCCGGCCGGAGCCCCCCGCTCAACTCGAGGTCATAGGTCGGACGAAATCCGCCACTGGCGAAGCCTTACGTTCCCGGGTCGTTCGCGCAACCGCCCGACGACTGGCCGTCGGTGCAGTCGCAACCGTCGACGGTCTAGTCGGCGGTCAGGATCCAGTGGCGGAACGCCAGCATCTGCCGGCGCCAGAACCAGCGCACCAGCGGTTTCATGAGGCGGGCGCCGCGCCCCCGGAACGTCTCCTCCATCCGGAAGACGCACCCCTCGCCGCGGGGCAGGAAGCGGTAGGTGTGCCGCCCGCCGATGCCGAAGCCCCCCGCCTCGGTGGTGATCTCGCCGGGCGGGTCGACGACCACCAGGAGGGCGTCGAACGTCCGCGGCCGGTGCCCCACGCGGAGCCGCGCCCCCACCGTCCACGGCTCGCCGTCGAGCCAGCGGGCGTCGGCGGAGCCCATCCAGTCCCAGCGGGGCCAGTCCTCCACGCGCGACCACAGCTCCCACGCCCGCTCCGCGCTGACGGGCAGGGGCAGCTCGCCCGCAAGGCGCAGCTCGCTCATCAGCCGCCGGTCAGGCGCGCCCGCTCCAGCAGCCGGGCGGCCATCGCCCGGGTCGCCTCGTCGATCATCTCGCCGTCGAGCGACGCCGCCCCCTCGCCGCGGGCGGCGGCCGCCGCGTGGGCGTCCAGGACGCGCCGGGCGTGGGCAAGCGCCTCCTCGGGCACGCCGTAGACGTCGTTGAGCGGGCCGATCTGGCGGGGGTGGATGCTCCACTTGCCGTCGTAGCCGAGGCCCCGGGAGCGCCGCGCCGACGCCACCAGGCCGTCCTCGTCGTCGAGGATTGCGTACGGGCCGTCGACCGCCTGGATCCCGGCGGCGCGGGCGGCGACGACGACCCGCCCGAGCACGTGGTGCCAGCCGTCGCCGGGGTAGTCGGGGACCGGCGCCCCGATGGCGGTGTGGGGCATCCCGAGCGACGCCGCCAGGTCCCCGGGGCCCACCACGAGCGCCTCGACGCGCGGCGCGGCGGCGATCGCCTCGGCGTTCACGAGCCCCCGCGCGCTCTCGATCTGCGCCTCCAGGCCGATGCCGCCCGCGGGCAGCCCGAGCTCGGCCTCGAGGGCGCTCAGCAGGTGGTCGGCGAAGTGGACTTGGCCCGGGTTGTCGACCTTCGGGAGCACGACCACCTGCACGGCGGCGCCGGCCGCCTCCACGACGGCCACGAGGTCGCGGTGGCAGTGCGGCGTGTCCACCGCGTTGACCCGCACGGCCAGGGTCGCGCCTCCGGCGCCGGCGCGGGCGGCGGCGGCGACGGCGGCGCGCGCCGGGGCCTTCGCGTCCCCGGCGACCGCGTCCTCCAGGTCCAGGATCACCTCGTCGGCGCCGAGGCCGGGCACCTTGGCCAGCATCCGCGCGCTCGACCCCGGCACCACGTGGCAGCTGCGCCGCGCGCGATGGGGCCGCCCCACGGGACTAGTGGCCTGAGCCGGGAATGACGTGGCGGTTCGCGGCTGCATCCCGTCGCATGGCGGCGTCCTCGACCCCGGCAATGGGAACCGCCATTGCCGGGGATCTGCGTCCTTGCCCAGCGGGGGATTCGCTCGCGAACCGCATACGAACTCCCGCTCAGGCCACTAGCGGCGCTTCTTGAGCATCCCGAAGATGCCCCGGACGATCTCGCGCGTGACCTGCTTCCCGATCCCCGACCCGAGGATGTCGCCCACCTGGTCGGCCATCGTCTCGGGCTCCTTCTGCCGCGGCGCGCTCCGGGGCCGCGGCGCCGGGGCCGGCGCGGGATCGGCGGCGGGCGGCGGGGCCTCCGCCGGCGCCGCGGCCGCCTCGATGCGGGCGGCGAGCTGCTCGGCGGCGCTCTCCCGGTCCAGCCGGTCGGCGTACTTGGGCCGCAGCGGCGACGCCGCGATCGCCGCGGCCCGCTCCTCGGGCGTGAGCGGCGTCATCCGCGACGCGGGCGGGAACAGCCGCGTCGCCGCGACCGGGGTCGGCACGCCGCGCGGGTCGAGGGCGGTCACCGCCGCCTCGCCGATCCCGAGCGACTGGAGCGTCTCGGCCAGGTCGTAGTGCGTCGTGGTGGGGAACGTCTCGACGGCGCTCTTCAGCGCACGCGCGTCCTTGGGCGTGAACGCGCGCACCGCGTGCTGCACGCGGTGGCCGAGCTGCGCCAGCACCGCGTCGGGGAGGTCCGTCGGGAGCTGGGTGATGAAGAACACCCCGACGCCCTTCGAGCGGATCAGCCGGACGGTCTGGGCGACGGAGTCCAGGAACGCGTCGGAGGCCCCGTCGAACAGCAGGTGGGCCTCGTCGAAGAAGAACACCAGCGTCGGCCTGTCCGGGTCGCCCACCTCCGGGAGCGACTCGAACAGCTCGGCCAGCACCCACATCAGGAACGTCGAGAAGAGGGCGGGCTTGCGGGCGACGTCCACCAGGTTCAGCACCGACACCACGCCGTGGCCGTCGGGGGCGGTGCGCAGCAGGTCCGGCACCGCGAACGCCGGCTCGCCGAAGAACACGTCCCCGCCGTCGGCCTCCAGCTGCGACACCTTGCGCAGCAGCACCCCGGCGGTGGCGGTCGAGATGCCGCCGATCGCCTTCAGCTCGGCCTTGCCGTCGCCGGTGAGCCACCCGAGCGCCGCGCGCAGGTCCTCCAGGTCGATGAGCGCCAGGCCCTTCTGGTCGCAGTAGCGGAAGACCAGGCCGAGGCTCTCCTCCTGCGTCTCGTTGAGCTCCAGCACCTTCGCGAACAGCGTCGGCCCGAACTCGGTGACCGTCGCCCGCACCGCGACGCCGTCCTGCCCGGTCAGCGACAGCAGCTCCACGGGGCACGCGGCGGGCACCCACTCGTAGGCCAGGTCCTTCGCGCGCCCGGTCAGCTTGTCGTCGGCCGCACCGGCCGCGCCGATGCCCGCCAGGTCGCCCTTCATGTCCGCCGCGAAGACCGGACAGCCGGCCGCCGACACCTGCTCGGCGATGAGCTGGAGCGTCCGCGTCTTGCCGGTGCCGGTGGCGCCGGCGATCAGCCCGTGGCGGTTGAGGAGCCCGATCGGTATCCCGACCTCCACGCCGGTGTCGGGGGCCGCGGGATCCTGGAAGGGCCGGCCGAGGCGGATCGCCGGGACGCCGAACCCGTAGCCCGCCGCCATGTCCTCGTGGAAGCCCGCCGCCGGGTCGCCGTCGCCCATGTGGCGGACGCTACAGGGCGGCCCGTGGGCGCAGCCGGGCGCCGTCAAGTTCGTCCAGGGGGCCAAGGTGGACCCCTCTGGAGGCCTCCAGACTCGTCGACATGACCCATCACCACATGGACCACGACGGCGTCTGGGCGCCCTGCGGGACCTGCTGGGGCCAGCGCCGCGTGTGGTCGGAGGACGCCGCCGGCGCACTGCGTGCCGAGGCGTGCCCCACCTGCCTCGGCCTGGGCGAGCGCCTGCACGGCGGCGACCAGGTTCCCGCGCCGACGCCCTGAGCGCCGGGCCGCGGCCCTAGGGCTTGCGGCGCTTCTTCCGGCCGGGCCCGCCGTTCTCGGGCCGCAGCGGGCACCCCGCGCACATCCGCTTGGAATCGCAGCAGCGCTTCTTGATCTTGACCTTCTTGGTCTTGATCGAGCCCTTGTCGGGATGTTTGCCGGCGCCCAAAGCGAAGGCAGCATACCGACCGAACCCTCGATGTGAGGGCCGTCGAATGTCCCCGGTGTGGTGGGCGGTCTAGCCCGAGAGCCCGAGCAGCCACCCGGCGATGAGGATCAGCACGGCGAGCGCGCCGATCGCGAACGGGTGGAGGCGGTTCAGGAGGCGGTCCACGGGGGTCTCCCAAGCGGGGGATGGCCGGTGGTGAGTCCTTCGCCCCGGCGCTCGGCTACCCTCCCGCCCGGTGATCAAGTACATCGGCTCGAAGCGCGCCCTCGCGCCGCTCCTCGAGCGCGTGGCGCGGCGGCTGCCGGTGCGGTCCGTCTGCGACCTCTTCGCCGGCACCACCCGCGCCGGGCAGGCGTTCCGGCGCGCCGGCTGCCGGGTGGTGTCCAACGACCTGGCGACGTACTCCGAGGCGTTCGGCCAGGCGTACATCGCCGCCGACGACCGCCTCGACCGCGCTGCCCTGGGCCGCCACCTCGACCGCCTGGCGGCGCTGCCCGGCGCGCCCGGCTACGTGGCCGACGTCTTCTGCGGCCAGGCCCGCTACTTCTCGCCGGACAACGGCGCGCGCATCGACGCCATCCGCGCCGCCATCGACGACATCCCGGCGGCCGAGCCGATGCGGGGTGCGCTGCTGACGAGCCTGGTCGAGGCCGCCGACCGCGTGGACTCCACCTGCGGCCTCCAGATGGCCTACCTCAAGCGTCCGGCGCCCCGCAGCCTGCGGCCGCTGGAGCTGCTGCCGCCGGACCCGGTCCCCGGGCCGCCGGGCGAGGTCGCGCGGATGGACGCCCGCGACCTGGCGGCGTCGCTGGACGGCGTCGACGCCGCCTACCTCGACCCGCCCTACAACCAGCACTCGTACTTCGCGAACTACCACGTGTGGGAGACGATCGTCCGCGGCGACCGCCCCGAGGCGTACGGCGTGGCGCGGAAGCGGATCGACTGCCGCGCGGTCCGCAGCCCCTTCAACAGCAGCCGGGCCGCGTGGGACGCGCTCGAGACCCTGGTCGGCGCCCTGACCACCCCGTGGGTGATCCTCTCCGTCAACGACGAGGGCTTCCACGAGCCGGCCCACGTCGCCGAGCTGCTCGCCTCCCGGGGCCACGTGGCCGCGCTGGCGATCGACGTGCCCCGCTACGTGGGCGCCCGCATCGGCATCCACAACCCAGCGGGCGAGCGGGTGGGGCGCGTGTCCCACGTCCGGGCCACCGAGTGGCTCATGGTCTGCGGCCCCGACCGCGCCGCGGTCACGCGGGCGTTCGACGGCGCGATTCCGCGACCGCCGCGACGCCGTGCGGCCTCCGCAGCGGGGCGGGCAGGAAGCGGGCGCCCGGCCCGCCAATCGCCGCGCCGTCGTCCGGGTTCATGAGGGCGCACGCGCCGAGCGACAGGCACCCGCACCCGATGCACGAGCTCAGCCGCCCGCGGAGCGCCTGGAGCGCCTCGATCTGCTCGTCCAGCCGGGAGCGCCACGACGCCGACAGCCGCGCCCAGTCGTCGGCCGTCGGCGGCCGTCCCTCCGGCAGGGTCGCGAGCGCCTCGCGGATCTCGTCCAGCGAGAGCCCGACGTTCTGGGCCGCGCGGATGAACGCGATCCGACGCAGGGCGCTGCGGGGGTAGCGCCGCTGGCCGCCGGGCGAGCGCACCGACGGCACCAATCCCTCCTTGTCGTAGTAGCGCAGCGCCGACGCGGCGATCCCCGCGCGGTTGCTCACCGCCCCGATCGTCAGCAGGTCCGACCCGTCCATCCGATCCGTCCCTCGGTCGCCCTTGACTTGAAGTCAACTTCAACTCCTACGGTACCAGCCAACCGATCTGGAGGTGGGGTCATGCGGGACCGGGTGGCGGTCATCACGGGGGCGTCGCGGGGCCTGGGCCGGGCGCTCGCCGAGGAGCTGAGCTGGCGTGGGTGGCGCCTCGTCGTCGACGCGCGCGACGAGGCGCGGCTGCACGCGGCGGTGGAGGCCCTTCCCCTCCCCCGCCGCGTGACGGCCATCGCCGGCGACGTCGCGGACGCGGCGCACCGGCGCGCGCTGGCCGGCGCGGTCGCGGAGCACGGGCGATTGGACCTGCTGGTCAACAACGCGAGCGTGCTGGGCCCCAGCCCGCGGCCGGGCCTGCGGGATCTGCCGCCCGAGGAGCTGGCGCGGATCCTGGCGGTCGACGCCGTCGCGCCGCTCGCCCTGGCGCAGCGGCTGCTGCCGCGGCTCGAGGCCGCCGGCGGGCGGCTGGTGAACGTGACCTCCGACGCCGCCGTCGAGGCCTACGCCGGCTGGGGCGGCTACGGGGCGGCGAAGGCGGCGCTCGACCAGCTCTCGGCGGTCCTGGCGGTGGAGCACCCCCGGGTGGCGGTGTACGCGTTCGACCCCGGCGACATGGCGACCGCCCTGATGCAGGAGGCGTACCCCGGCGAGGACGTCTCGAGCCTGCCGGCGCCCGAGACGGTGGTGCCGGCGCTGATGCGGCTGGTGGAGGGGTCGCTGCCGAGCGGCCGGTACCGGGCGGCCGACCTGCGGCCGGCGGCGGCCGCCACGGCATGAGCGCGCCCGCCGCCGCCGCGCACCCGGTCGACTTCGTCCTGCCCGAGGGCGCCGAGGCCGCAGAGCCGCCCGAGCGGCGCGGCGTCCCGCGCGACGGCGTGCGCCTGCTGGTGGCGCGGCCGGACGGCGTGGCGCACCACCGCTTCCGGGACCTGCCGGGCCTCCTGCGCGAGGGCGACCTGCTGGTGGTCAACACGTCCGCGACCCTCCCCGCGGCGCTCGACGGCGTGCGCGAGGACGGCCGCCCGGTGGTGGTGCACGTCGCGACCCCGCTGGCGGACGACCGCTGGGTGGTCGAGCCGCGGCGGCCGGACGGGCGCGGGCCCGACACGTCCGTGCACGCGGGCGAACGGATCCGGGTGACCGGCGGCGCGGTGCTGCGCCTGGACGCGCCGTACCCCGACGCCGGGGCCGCCCCGGGGCGGCTCTGGGGCGCCGAGGTCCAGCCGCCGACGGGCGCGATCGCCCACCTCGCCGCACACGGCCGGCCGATCGCGTACGCGTACCGGCGGGGGGCGGTGGCCCTCGACGACCTCCAGAACGTCTACGCCACCCACCCGGGCAGCGCCGAGATGGCCAGCGCCGGGAGGCCGTTCACGGCGCCGCTGCTGGTGGCGCTGATGGCCCGGGGCGTCGCGGTGGCGCCGGTGGTGCTGCACGCCGGCGTGTCGAGCCCGGAGCTGCACGAGCCGCCGGCGCCCGAGCGGATGCGGGTGCCGACGTCCACGGCGCGGCTCGTGGCGGCCACCCGCCACGGCGGCGGCCGGGTGGTCGCGGTGGGCACGACGGTGGTGCGGGCGCTCGAGAGCGCCGTGGACGAGGACGGCGAGCCGGCCCCGCGCCGCGGCTGGACCGACCTGGTCCTGGGGCCCGACCGCCCGGCACGGATCGTGGACGGCCTGGTGACCGGCCTGCACCCACCGGAGGCGAGCCACCTGCTGCTGCTCGAGGCCGTCGCCGGCCGCGGCCTGGTGGAGGCGGCCTACGCCGAGGCCGTCGCCGCCCGGTATCGCTGGCACGAGTTCGGCGACTCGATGCTCCTGCTCCCCTAGCGCGACGGGCGGCCCGGGGAACGGCTACACGAAGAGGAGGATCCCCCCGAGGACGAACATGCCGATCAGGAACACGACGGCCAGGACGATCGCCACGATCTTGATCGCCCGCCCGTGTTGTTCCTGGTCGAAGAGCATGTCGGCGGGGAACCTACAGGGTGGCCGCCCCTAGTAGGCGGGCAGGGCCTCCAGGGTGGCGATGACCCCGCCTGCGGAGACGCGCCGGGCGCCGCGCCCCGGGGCCCCGGAGACGACCTTGGGCTCGGCGCCGTCGGTCAGGTGGACCGCCGCGCCGTCGTCCACGGCGATCGTCGCCGGCATGTCGCCGCGGTCGATCAGGTCGATCAGGGCGGGGATCCGGCCCGGGTCCCCGTCGGCGTGGGGGCAGAGGCCGCCGGCCATGAAGCCGAGGCCCTGCACCGGGTGGAAGCCGGCGCCGAGGGAGTTGGTGAGGCCCTGGTCGAACCAGCAGATCGCCCCGGCGCTGACGCCGGACATCACGGTGCCGCCCTCCCACGCCGCGCGCAGGACCCCGCCGAGGCCGTGGGCCCCCCACACCGCCATCAGGTTGGCGCTGCTGCCGCCCGCGACGTAGATGACGTCCTGGGCGAGTAGGTGCTCGGCCACGCCCTCGGGGTGGGGGCGGAACAGGGCGACGTGGGTGGCGCGGCAGGGGAGCCGCCCGAAGAACTCGTGGAACCGGGTGATCACCCAGTCGGAGTCGCCGCTCGCCGTGGCGAGGAGGCACACGCTGGGGGTGTCGGTGGGGGCGAGGCCGAGGATGTAGTCCTCGAGCGGGCCGCCTCCCGGCTCGCCCGACCACCCCCCGCCTCCGCAGGCCACGATGTGACGATTCATAACCTCCGCGAACCCTAGCGCCGGGTGATCTGGACACCGGGCCATGGGTCGCGGCGGAAGTCTGTGCGCGCGTCCGTCGCGCGTCCGCGCCGTCCCGCGGAGGATGCCGCATGGCCCGCACCACCGCACGAGCGGCGCGTACGGCGCAGCGACCACGGCAGATCGTGGCGATGGGCGGCGGCGGGTTCACGGAGGAGCCGGACAACCCGGTCCTCGACGACTGGGTCCTCGACGCCTGCGGGGCCGAGCGGCCGCGGGTGCTGTTCATGCCGACGGCCGGCGGCGACAACCCGAGCTACGTGACCAAGTTCTACACCGCGTTCAGCGGCGGCCACTGCGACCCGTCCCACCTCCAGCTGTTCAACCGCCAGGTGGACGACGTGCGCGCCCTGATCCTGTCCCAGGACGTCGTCTACGTCGGCGGCGGCAACACCGTGAACCTGCTCGCGGTGTGGCGCGCCCAGGGGATCGACCGGATCCTGCGCGAGGCGTGGGAGCGCGGCGTGGTGCTGGCCGGGCTGTGCGCCGGCTCGATGTGCTGGTTCCAGGGCGGCGTGACGGCCGCGTTCGGCACGTGCCTGGTTCGGCTCGAGGACGGGCTCGGCCTGCTGCCGGGCAGCAACTGCCCGCACTACCGCCTGCGCCGGGACGCCTACACCGAGGCGCTCACCGACGGGCTGGTGCCGGGCCTCGCCGCCGACGACGGCGTGGCCCTGCACTTCGTGGACCGCCGGCTGGCGGCGGTCGTCGCCTCCCGCGAGGGACGCCACGCGTACCGCGTGGGCGTCGCCGGGGAACGGGTCGTCGAGGCGCCCCTCCGCCCGATCCTCCTGGACCGGGCATGCGGCTATCCGGCCGCACGGCGCGCACTCCGCGCCGGCGGGGAGGTCCGCCCGGCCCTCGCCGCCGCGCGCTAGGCGCGACGGCGGGGCGGACGATCAACTGCCTCGGGGGTCCTTACTTCAGGCGGAAGGTGATACGGCCCCGGTTGAGGTCGTACGGCGAGAGCTCCACCTTCACCCGGTCGCCCGGGTTGATGCGGATCCGGAAACGACGGAGCTTGCCGGCCATGTGCGCCAGCACCTCGTGCTCGTTGTCCAGAACCACGCGGAACATGGTGTTCGGGAGGGCCTCCGTGACCTCACCCTCCACCTCGATCGCCTCTTCCTTCTGCTTCGTCGCCAGAACTTCTCCTCTCAGTGCGCCTCAGGCGCCGACTGCTGCGCTACGAGAGCACGGACACGGCGGAGGCCTGCGGGCCCTTCTGGCCCTCGGTCGCCTCGTACGTGACCCGCTGGCCCTCCTCGAGGTTGCGATACCCCGAGCCCTGAATCTCCGAGAAATGGACGAACAGGTCCTTGCCGCCGTCGTCCGGCGTGATGAACCCATACCCCTTCTCTGCGGAGAACCACTTCACGACACCCTCGGCCATTGATCAATCCTTCGTTGTTCCACACGGCTGACCCCGTCGATCGGGGACCGGTGCATGGTAGCTCACGCCGCGGCGCGCGGGAGGCGCGCGTGCATGCGATCGATCGCGCGCGTGAGATCGCTCGCCGTCAGGTCGTACAGGACGCCGTTGTCGATGGCCGTCACGGGGCCCTCCAGCGGGTCGGCGTCCTGCAGCGCGTTGAGCACGAACCGGATCGGGATGTCGTGGGTCACGACCAGGGGCAACCGGGCCTCCAGGGCCAGGATCCGGCGGAACCCGCGGACGTAGCGCGCCAGGACGTCCAGGCGGCTCTCCCCGCCTTCCGGCCGCGCGTCCTGGCCGTGTTCGCGGCGGAACGCCCGGTACGCCTCGACGTCCGCGCCCTCGAACTCGCCCAGGCGGACGTCGTCCAGATCCGGGCAGATGACCCGCGGCACCTCGCGCCCGGCCAGCAGGATGTCGAGCGTGACGCCGGTGCGGGGCAACCGGGTCCGCACGCCCAGGTCGATGGGGAGCGCCGCCACCCGCGGGCGCAGGTGCGCCACCTGGGCCATCCCGGCAGCGGTCAGCCGCACATCGACGGCTGGGTCGCCGTTGAGCCGGTGGAGCTCGTTGTAGGTGGTCCGGCCGTGCCGGACGATGACGACGCGTTCGGGCACGCCGCCAGCGTACGCCCGCGGCGTACGTCGCGGTTTCGCCCTCCGGCGGGCGCGGCATAGACTCGGGGCGTGATGGATCGACGCCGGGCCATGTTGGGCTTCCTCATGTACCGCCTCGCCCGGCGGATCGCGAAGAGGAAGCTGCGCCGCACGGTCGGCGCCGTGCGCCCCGATGACGCGGATGGAGGTCAGAGGATGAAGCAGGCCAAGAGTGCGCTGAACACGGCTCGCGCCGTTGCGCTCGTCGAGACGGTGCGGCCGATCGTGACGAAGGCCATGAACGATCCGGAGCTCCACGACGCGCTCCGCAAGGCGTTCGCCACCGGCATGGACGTGCGGGACGAGATCAGCGGCAAGAAGCCGTCGAAGGCCGCCCGCAAGCTGGCCAACGACAAGAAGCTCCAGCGGCGCGTCGAGAGCTCGGCCCAGGACCTCCAGAAGGCGGTCTCGGGGCTGGTCGAGCCGCCGAAGAAGAAGGGCGGCGTCAAGAAGCTCGTCGGCCGGGTCGCGGTCGTCGGCGCCGTGGCGGGCGGCGTGGTGGTGGTGCTGCGCAAGTTCAAGCGCGGCGGCGACGAGCCCACCATCTGATCCGGGGGGCGCCCGCGAGGGCGCCTTCCCCGTCTTCCTGGAGATGGGCCTGGGCGTCGACCTGGTCGGCGAGGACCCGACCAAGGCGGCGCGGCGGGCGGCCCGCGAGGCGATGGGCCGCACGTCGCTGCCCGGCCTGCGGGAGCTCATCCCGAGCGGCGACCGCGCCGACATGCGCGTGGAGGTGACCGTCGCCGTCCCCGGCCACGAGGGCGTGGAGCCGGACGCCGTCGCCGCGATCTTCCCGTACGGCCGGGTGACGGTCACAGCGCGCGAGGGCGGCCTGCGGATGCCGAACGGCACCGACGGCGGCCCGGGCGCCGACCATCTGATCTGCGCGGTCGCCGTCGTCGCCGTCGGCTGGTAGCGGTGCCGGGGCGGGCCCCGCGCCCGGCGCGATACCGTCGCGCGTCGTGAGCTCCGCCGAGGCCCCCGCGCTGGACTGCACCGAGGTCCGGAAGGCCTTCGGCGGCGTCCGGGCGCTCGACGGCCTGGACCTGCGGGTGCCCGCCGGGTCGTTCTTCGGCCTGCTCGGCCCGAACGGCGCGGGCAAGACGACGCTCATCCGCAGCGTCGTGGGCCTCACGACCCCCGACAGCGGCGAGATCCGCGTCTTCGGCCTGTCGTCGCGGGGCCAGACGGCGGCCGAGGCCCGCCGCACGATCGGCTACGCGCCGCAGGACGTCGCGCTGGACCGGTTCGTGCCGGTGCGGGAGCTGCTGACGCTCCACGGCCGCTACTTCGGCCTGACCCGCGCCGAGGCGAACGCGCGCGCCGCCGAGATGCTCACCGCGTTCGACCTGTCCGGGAAGGCCGACGCCTACGCCCACCACCTGTCGGGCGGCATGCGCCGCCGGCTGCTGCTCGCGCGGGCCCTGCTGCACCGGCCGCGCCTGGTGATCCTGGACGAGCCCACGGCCGGCGTGGACATCGAGCTGCGCCACGACCTGTGGGCCTACATCCGCGCGCTCCACGCCGACGGCACCACCATCCTCCTCACCACGCACTACCTCGAGGAGGCCGAGGCGCTCTGCGAGCAGGTGGCGTTCATCCGCGACGGCCGGATCGTGGCGGAGGGGGCGCCGCCGGACCTGCGCGAGCGCTTCGGGGCTCCGCGCCTGGAGGACGTCTACCTCCACCTGGTGGGCCGGTGACCACCGCCGAGATCCGGCGGATCCGGGTGCGCGGCGTGGCGGCCCTGGCCGAGCGCGAGGTGCTGCGCGTCATGCGGCTGTGGGCCCAGACGATCGCCCCTCCGGTGGTCGCTGCGGTCCTGTTCATCGTGGTGTTCGGGGTCGCACTCGGCGGCTCGATCCGGGTGATCGACGGCGTGCCCTACGAGCAGTTCATCGTCGCCGGCCTGGTGCTGATGGGCGTGGCGACGTCGGCCTTCGGCAACAACGCCACCTCGATCTACCAGGCGCGCAACGACGGCTTCATCGAGGACCCGGCGTCGAGCCCCATGAGCCCGACGCAGCTGCTGATCGGATACATGGCCGGCGGCGTCGTCCGGAGCCTGCTGATCGGCGTCCTCACGCTCGGCGCGGCCCGGCTGTTCGTGGACTTCCCGATGGAGCACCCGTTCGTCCTGGCGCTGGTCCTGATCGGGACGAGCGTGGCGTTCACCGCCCTCGGGACCGTGGTGGGGCTCTACTCCACCGGCTGGGACCAGCAGAACGTGGTGGGCAACCTCGTGATCCAGCCGCTCGTGTTCCTGGGCGGCGTCTTCTACGCGGTCGACCGCCTCGGCCAGCCGTGGGAGGGGCTCACCCACGCCGACCCGATCTTCTACATGGTGGTCGCCGCCCGGCACGGCGTGCTCGGCGACTCGGAGGTGCCGCTCGCGCTGTCGCTCGGCGTGACCCTCGGGATCGCCGTCGGCATGACGGCCTGGGCGTGGACGACCTTCCTACGCGGGGTCGGGATCCGCACGTAGAGTCCGCCGCGATGCAGACCGGCGACATCATGCGTCGCACCTGGGAGGTGTACCGCGCCCACCCCCGGTACCTGATCGGCATCGCGGCCGTCGTGTTCGTGCCGCTCGGTGTCATCGGCGGCGCCCTCGCCGGGCTGGGCTGGCCGGGCGTGCTCGTCGCCAACCTGCTCGGGCTCGCCGCGATCTTCTTCGTGCAGGGGGCGCTGGTGAAGGCCGTCGAGGACGTCCGGGACGGGCGGGTGGACCTCGGCATCGCGGGGACCTTCGGCCACGCGAGCGGCCGGCTCATGGCGCTCGCCGGCGCCGGGATCCTGGCCCTGATCGGCATCTGCGTCGGCCTGGCGCTGCTCATCGTGCCCGGCCTGGTGCTGCTCACGTGGTGGCTGGTCGTGGCGCCGGTGATCATGATCGAGCACCGCCGCGTGCTCGAGAGCTTCGGCCGCAGCCGTGAGCTCGTGCGGGGCTCGGCCTGGCCGGTGTTCAGCGTCGCGGTGCTGACCCTGCTGATCATCCTGGTCCTCGGCCTCGTCCTCGCGGTGGCGCTCTCCCCCATCGACAGCGACTCGTGGACGACCCTGATCGGGCAGGCGGTCACCAACAGCCTGGCGGCGCCGTTCGCGGCGGTGGCGTGGACGCTGACCTATTTCCAGTTGCGTGAGATCGAGGAGGCGGCGTGAGGCGGACGGTCGTGGCGGTGGCGGCGGGGCTGGCGGCGCTCGCCCTGGCGGCGGGGCTCGCGGCGTGCGGGGGCGACGACGACTCGGCGGACGCCGGGGCGGCGGCCACGGCCACCGCGTCCACCGCCGTGGCGGCGTCGGGCGGGGGGACGGTCACGAACGCCGACGGCGACACCTGCAGCGCCCAGGCGCCGAGCCCGGCCGCCGACCCGAAGACCTACGACGCGCCGCCGCCGCTCACCATCGACGAGTCGAAGACGTACACGGCGACCATCGCCACCTCGTGCGGGGACATCGTGATCCGGCTCGACGCGGAGGCCGCGCCGCGGACCGTCAACAACTTCGTGTTCCTCGCCCGCCAGGGCTTCTACGACGGGCTCACGTTCCACCGCGTGGTCCCCGGCTTCGTCATCCAGGGCGGCGACCCGGCGGGTGACGGCACCGGCGGCCCCGGCTACACGTTCGCCGACGAGCTCCCCGACGACGGCTATCCGGCCGGCAGCCTCGCGATGGCCAACTCCGGTCCCGGGACCAACGGCTCCCAGTTCTTCATCGTGACCGGCGACGCAAGCTTCCTGCCGAACTCCTACTCCAAGTTCGGGAAGGTCACGCAGGGGCTCGACGTGGCGAAGACCATCGAGCGCTTCGCCGACCCGAACGCGGACCCGGGCGACCCGGCGAGCCAGGTCCCCACGTCCACCATCTGGATCGACTCGGTCACGATCGAGGAGTCGTGACCGCGGGGGCTACTCCGAGAAGTCGTCCTGCTGGACCGGCGGCCCCATGCGGTTGAGGAGTTCGGCGGGCATCAGGTATTGGCGCCCCTCCGGGCCGTCGCCGCGCGCGTAGCCGGCGGCGACCTCCTCCGGCACGTCGATCGCGAAGACCACCCACGCGTCGCCCTGGTCGGCGGTGGGCGGGCGGTCGCTGACCCACACGCCGGTGCCGCCGTCGCCGGGCACCGGCCGGTCGCGGAAGCCGGAGCTCTGGATGGTGAGCGCCTCGTCGTAGGCGGCGGCCGCGAATACGCGCATCCGCCKCTCCTCCGACACCATCGGGCGGCGGCCGCCGGGCCCGTCGGTGCTCGTGGACTCGTGCAGCAGGTCGACCACCACGTGGGTGATCGGGATCCGGTAGCGGTCGCGCGCCTTGCGGACCACCTGCCGCTCCAGCCAGTTCGACCGCGCCGGCGGGTGCGTGGAGATGATGATCTCGTCGGGCTCGAACACGCGGAGCGCGTCGTCCAGGGCCTGGAGGGGGTCGGCGTCGCCGAGCGTGCCGCGGGCGTTCATGCCCGCCGCCTCGAACGCCCGGACCGACTCCTCCAGCCGCGTGGTCGCCTCGCTCCGGCGGCGCTCCGAATCGGAGGACAGCCAGTGCTCGAGCCGGCTCTTCGCCAGCGCCGGCGCCACGACCACCACCTCGGCGCCCTCGCCGCCGGCCCGGTACCGCACCTCGTCCACCACGCCGCGGGCGGCGCAGGTCTCGTTCGCGATGACCAGGATCCGCCGGGGTCGCGCCCCGGAGCCCGTCGGCGGGGACATGTGACGAATGTATCGAAGCCCCCGTCCACGGTCCAGCCCGCCGGTGGGCGAGCTAGGATGCTGGGGATGGGACGCGCACACTCGGTCGACGACTACCTCGAGGCCATCTACTTCCTCGCCACCCCGATCGGCGAGTACGGCCCGATCGTGGGCGAGGCGCCGGTCCCGGCGGCGCGCGTCGCCGAGATGCTCGGCGTGACCCCGCCGACCGCGAGCGAGATGCTCAAGCGGCTGGAGGGCGACGGGCTCATCGAGCGCGGCCCCCGCAAGGCGCCGCTGCTCACCAAGAAGGGCCGTGCCGAGGCGGAGCGCGTGGTCCGCCACCACCGCATCATCGAGCGCTTCCTCACCGACTTCATGGGCTACTCGGCCGCCGAGTCCCACGTGCACGCCGACGACATCGGCGACGCCTTCAGCGACGAGATGGTCGAGCGCCTCTCCGCCCAGCTCGGCGAGCCGGACCGCTGCCCCCACGGGTGGCCGGTCGACACCTCGCACGAGCAGGAGGAGAACCGCGACCTGCGGGCGCTCAGCCAGATCGGCGTCGGCCCGGCCACCATCGTGCGCCTGGCCGAGCACGACGGCGACCTGCTCCATTGGTTCTACGACCAGGGCCTGGTCCCCGGGACCGACCTCGAGGTGCTGCGCATCGACCCGTCGGCGGGCCAGCTGACGGTGCGGATCGACGGCGCGGAGCGCGTCATCGCCGACCGCGCGGCCGCGGGCCTGTACGTCCTTCCCGCCCAGCCCGCCTGACGCGCTGACCGCCCCCTCGGGGGCACCCACGGCGCGTAGTAAGGTGGGCCGAATGCGTACGGCCGCCCCCCTGTCGCCCCCCGCGCCCGTCGTGGCGGGCGAGGCGGTCACGGTGCGTGCCGTCGAGAAGGCGTTCGACGACACGCCGGTGCTCCGGGGCGCGGAGCTGTCCGTCCCCGCCGGGCGGCTCGTGGCCCTGCTCGGCCCCAGCGGCTGCGGCAAGACCACCCTGCTGCGCACCATCGCCGGGCTGGAGCGGCCCGACGCCGGCGAGGTCCGGGTGGGGGCGCGCGTGCTGTCCGGCCCCGGGGCGTTCACGCCGCCCGAGCGGCGGCGGATCGGGATGGTGTTTCAGGACGCCGCGCTGTTCCCGCACCTGAGCGTGGGGCGCAACGTTGCCTACGGGCTGCCCCGCCGCGACCCGCGGCGCGCCGCGCGGGTCGAGGCGGCCCTGGCGCTGGTCGGGCTGAGCGGGCTGGCAGACCGCGCCCCCGCGACCCTCTCCGGCGGCCAGGCCCAGCGCGTCGCGCTGGCCCGGGCGCTTGCGCCGGAGCCGTCGGTGATCCTGCTCGACGAGCCGTTCTCGGGCCTCGACGCGCCGCTGCGCGCGGAGCTGCGGCTGGAGGTGCGCCGGGTGCTCGCCGAGACCGGGGCGACCGGGATCTTCGTGACCCACGATCAGGAGGAGGCGTTCGTCGTGGGCGACGAGGTGGCCGTGATGCGGGAGGGCCGCGTCCTCCAGCAGGCCGACGCCGCGACCCTCTACGAGCTGCCCGCCAGCCGCGCGGTCGCCGAGTTCGTGGGCGACGCGAACCTGGTCGACGGCGAGGGCCGGGGCGACGTGGCGCGCACGCCGGTCGGTGAGGTGCCGCTCCACGCCCCGTGGGACGGCCCGGTCCAGGTGATGATCCGGCCGGAGCGGCTCGTGGCCGCGCCGGGCGGCGCGGCGACGGTGGAGGCGGTCGAGTACTTCGGCCACGACGCCGTGTACCGGGTGCGCCTGGCCGACGGCGAGGTGGTGCGCTCGCGCGTGATCGGCACCCCTGCGCTGGCCGCCGGCGACGCCGTGACGCTCGCCTTCACGGGCGCGCCCACGGTCGCCTTCCCCGCACCCTGAGCCCGAGCGACGACGCCGACCTGATCGTCCTGGGCGCGGGACCCGCCGGGGTCGGCGCCGCCCAGCGCGCCGCCCGCGCGGGCCACCGCGTGGTGCTGCTGGAGCGCGCGGACCGCGTCGGCGGCGCGGCGGGGAGCATCACCGTCGCGGGGATCCGCGCCGACCTCGGCAGCCACCGCCTGCACCCCACCATCGAGCCGCGGATCCTCGCGGAGCTGCAGCGCCTGCTCGGCGCCGACCTCCAGTGGCGGCCGCGCCACGGGCGCATCCGGCTCGCCGGCCGCTGGATCGCGTTCCCCCTGCGCCCCGCCGACCTGCTGCGGCGGATGCCGCCCGCCATGGCCCTCGGGATCGCGCGCGACACGGCCCTCGGGCCGCTGCGCACACCGCGCGCCGACACGTTCGCCGAGGTCCTGCGCGCCGCGCTGGGGCCCACGATCTGCGACCGCTTCTACTTCCCGTACGCCCGGAAGATCTGGGGCCTGCCCCCCGAGCAGCTGGCCGGCGAGCAGGCGCGCCGCAGGGTGGGCGCCAGCTCGCCCGCCCGGATCCTGCGCCGCGTCCTGTCGCGGCCGGACGCGGCGCGGCGGGGCTTCCTGTCGCCCCGCCGGGGCTACGGCCAGCTCTGGGAGGCGCTTGCCGACGACGCCGTCGCCGCCGGCGCCCGCGTCGAGCTCGGCGCCGAGGCGACCGCCGTGGATCTCAGGCCCGACGGGGCGCGCGTGACCGTCGCCGGCGGCCGGGAGGTCACGGGGCGTCGGGTGTGGTCGACCATCCCGCTCACCGCCCTCGCGGGGATCGCCCGCCCGGCGCCCGACGCGGCCGCGCTCGCCGCGGCCGGGACGCTCCGCTTCCGCGCGATGCTGTTGGTGTACCTGGTGCTCGAGGGCGGCCGGTACAGCGCGTTCGACGCCCACTACCTGCCCGAGATGGACACGCCGGTGACGCGCGTGTCGGAGCCGCCGAACTACCGCGACGGCGACGACCCGCCGGACCGGACCGTGCTGTGCGCCGAGATCCCCTGCGACGCCGGGGACGCGCTGTGGGGCGCGTCCGACGACGCGCTCGGCCGGCTGGCCGCCGACGGGCTCGCCGCCAGCGGCCTGCCCCGCCCGGAGCCGGCGCAGGTGCACGTGGAGCGCCTCGCCCACGCCTATCCGGTGCTCCGCGCCGGCTACGCGGCCGACCTCGCCCGCTTGGACGCGTGGGCCGCCGCCCAGCCGGCGCTGCTCACGCTGGGGCGCCAGGGGCTCTTCGTGCACGACAACGCCCACCACGCCCTGGCGATGGCGTGGGCGGCGGTGGACTGCCTACGTCCGGGCGGCGGGTTCGACGAGGGGGAGTGGGCCGCCGCCCGCGCCGGCTTCGCCCGTCACGTCGTGGAGGACTGAAAACCCGCCGATCCGCCAGTCCTTGACCGGTGCCGCGGCGGCGGCGGATGCTTGCCGCGGCGTCCGCGGGGGTGGCGATGGCGAGGTCGCGGGTCGAGATCAGCGGAGCGACGGCGGCCGACGGCCTCGCGCGCGGGCGGCTCGACGTCGCGTTCACCGTGCTCGCGCGTCGCGCGGAGGACGTCTCCGCGATCGCGGTGACGGTGGAGCACGACGCCGGCGTGCTCGAGTTCCGGCAGCCGCCCCCGGCGCTGACCCGCGGGACCGGCCAGGGCACGGCCGGCATCGACGCCCGGGCACTCCCCGGCGGCCGCGCGATCGTCCGGATCGCCGCGCTCGACGTGCGGAGCCGGCGCGGCGAGGCCGGCGTGCTGCCCGTGGCCATCCCCACGACCGGGGCGGACCCCGCCCTGCGGATCGTGACGTGGGAGTGCCTGGACCCGGAGGCGGCGCGCCCCGGCGCGCGGAGCGTCGTGACGCCCCGCTTCCACCTCCTCTGGGAGGCGGCCGGCGACGCGGTGGCGCACCTCTCGATCGCGCGGCCCGGCGGCGCCGTCCAGCGCGGCGCCCTCGCCGCGCCCGCCGGCGGCGCGGGGATCCTCACGCCGCTGCGGCTCGACCGGCGCGCGGCCGAGGGCGAGTACGCGGTGACGGCCCTGCTCGTGGGCGAGGGCGGCGCGATGAGCGAACCCGCGACGGCCTCCGTGCGACTCGGCCGGCGCGGCACCACGGCCCCCCGCGTCGATGGCGCCCGGTGGCGCGGCGCCGAGGGGGACCTCGTGGTGCGGGGCGCCGGGTTCGACGGCCCCGGCCTCACCGTGCTGCTCGACGGCGCGCCCGCACCGGTCGTGGAGGTCACGGCCGGAGAGCTGCTGGTCCACGGCGCGGGCCTGGTGGACCCGGCGTCGCTCGAGGTCCGCACGGATCTGGGGAGCGGCCGTGCCCGCGGGCAGGTGACGCCGCGCGCAACGCTCGCGATCCTGCCGGACGACCTGGTCGCCGAGGAGGGCGAGGCGGTGCGGCTCCAGGCCGCCGTCCGCGGGTCGCGTGACGGTGTCGTGACCTGGTCGGTCGATGGCGACCCCGCGGGCGTCGCCGTCGACGCCGACGGGACGCTGCACGTCGGCCACGACGCCCCCGAGATCGTCGTCGTGCGCGCGGCGAGCGCGACCGACCCGCGGCTCGCGGCGGAGGCGCGCGTCCGGGTGGTCGCCCCGCGCGGGGGCGCCGAGGCCCTGGGCGCCCGTGGCGGCACCGTGACGTCGGGGGACGGGCGCACGGCCTTGACCCTGCCGGAGGGCGCGCTCGCCGCGCCCGCCGCCATCGAGGTGCGCCCTCGCGCGCCACGGGCCGCGGGGCGCCGCGCGGCGGTCGTCGCAGCCGAGGTGTCGCTCACGCCGACGGCGCTGGACGCCGACGCCGAGCTCGTCGTCGCGCTGGAGACCCACGCGGCGCCCGGCTCGACGCTGCGGGTGGAGGCGCAGGAGCGGGGCCGCTGGCGGGAGATCGGCGAGGCGGTCGTCGACGCCCAGGGGATGCGCGCCGTCGCCAACCTCGAGCGCCTGCCGGAGAAGATCCGCCTCGTCCCGGACATCTCGCACGTCGAGGACCTGCTGCCGGTCGAGCTGTCCGCGCCGGTCATCACGGCGGTCGAGGGGAGTCCGCCGGTCGAGGAGGGCGCGACCGTCGCCGTCCTGGTGACGGGTGGGAACTTCGTGCCCGGGGCGACCTATGTCACGGTGCGCGTCGGAGGCGCAGCGGACAACCGGATCCAGGCGTGGGGCGCGGCCGTGACCCGGGACGGCACCCGCCTGGCCACCACGATCCGGGTCGACGAGATCCCCGAGCTGCCGGGCTCGCCGCCCGGCGCGCCGCCGGTGCTCTCGAACCACGTGCTCCGGGTCCAGACGCCGGCCGGGTCCACCGAGGCGCCGTTCCCCATCCTCGGACGCAACGAGATCCGCGTGAAGGCGGGCGAGGTGGCCACCGTGACGGCGCCGGTCCGTCTCTCGCGCCTCGACATCGACCAGGGCGGCCGGCTGGACGTGGCGTCGACGGTGCCGCCGGTGACGATCGACGTGCTCGGCGAGGCGCGGATCTGGGGCGACGTCCGGGTGGTGACCGGCAACGGGGCGACGGGCGGCGTCCCGCCGTCGAACGTGGTCGGCGGCGCGGGCGGCGCGGGCGGCGCGGGCGCCGCGCCGTTCAACGCGGGCGGCGGAGGGACCGGCGGGACGGGCGCCGTCATGGGCGTGGGCCCGCCGGCCATCACGAACGGCGCGACTGGCGCCTCCGGCCTCGGCACGCCGCCCGGCACGCTCGGGGTGGGCGGCGCCGGCGGGGTCGGCAGCCCCAGCGCCGGGTGGGGGCCGCTCCCACACGGAACCGACGACGGCTTCGCAGGAAAGCAGCCGCCGAACCCCCACATCGTGAGCGCGACGTCGTCGTCGTTCCCGCCCGGGTTCGCCCCCGGGGCCGGTGGAGGCGGCGGCGGGGGCGGCGGCGGCGAGGGCCTCGTGTCCCCCGGGCGCCCCGGCGGGGGCGGGGGCGGCGGCGGCGGCGGGGGCGGCGCGGTCCGGATCGCCGCGGGCCGCGAGCTGTGGGCGTACGGAAACGTCGTCTCACGCGGGGGCGACGGCGGACGCGGCGGCCGCGGGCAGGGGGACTGGTACATCAGCGCGGGACACGGTGGCAGCGGCGGAGGAGGCGGCGGGGGGTCGATCCACCTGGCGGGGCTCCAGCGCGGGTTCGGCGCGGTCGTCGCGACGTCGGGCTCCACGCCCCGCGGCATCAGCGCCGGCGTCGGCATCGAGGCCCGCACGGCGCTCCAGATCGCGCTCGACAGCCCGCCGACCGGGGAGATCCGCATCGACGGGTTCGCCCTCGGCGCGTGCCGCCCCGCCCTGATGCCGGGCCCGGACATCCTCCACAGCGACAACCTCGTGGCGACCGTCCCGTCGTGGGAGCTCACGGGGCTCGACGCCAACTTCCTCTCGGTCCTCAACGGCGAGGACGAGGAGTTCCACGCGATCGGCCCGCAGCACGCCTTCCCGAACGTGATCACCTCGCGGAACCGCATGTTCCGGCGCACAGTCCCGCTGCGCCCCGGGTTCAACTACATCCGCGCCCAGCGGCGGCTCGAGGACGACCCCTACCCCATCGAGGCCAACCCTCTCCTCATGCAGTCCGCGGACGTGCGCGTGCGGCGGGTCCTCTACCTCCCGGACACGATCGCGGCCTACGAGTTCAGCGCCACCCTGGCGCCGGCGGCGCTCACCGTCCCGGCGGAGCGCTCCGTCACGGTCACCGCCGCGGTCACGGCGAGCCAGCCGACCGGGATCCTCTGGACGGTGGACGGCGACGCCGGCGGCGGCACGATCACCCCGGCCGGCCTGAGCGCCCGGTACACGGCGCCGTCGCGTCCGCCCGCGTGGGCGCGGGTGCGGGCGGCGTCGTCGCTGGACCCCGGCCGCTACGCGACGGCGGACGTGACCGTGCTCCCCGGCATCCGCATCGCGTCGACCGCCGCCAGCGGGACGGCGGCCGTGCCCGGGATGCCGTCGGCCAACGCCGGGCAGTCGATCGACGTCACGATCCCGCCCGAGGTGTTCGCGATCACCCAGACCGGCTTCGCGAACGCCCAGGTGGTGCTCGAGACGCTCCGGCCGGGGGCGTCGGGCGGCTGCGAGCGAGGCGTCCTGACCGTGGCGGCGACCGTCGCGCCCGGGCTCCAGTCGCTCTCGGCGACGCTCCCGGCGTGCGCGAGCCCGCGCGGGTGGGTCCAGGTGCCGGGCCACGGCTCGGCGGAGCTGCAGGTGGTCCCGGCGATCACCTCATTCGACGGCGACCGCGCCTCCGAGCCCGACGTGGTCATCCGCGGCACCGGCTTCGCCTGCGGCGAGACCGACGTCCTCGTCAACGGGACGCCCGTCGCGTCCACGCGGATCCTGGCCGTGACGTGCGGATCCGTCCGGCTGCGGGACTGGCCGAACCCGATGGATCAGGTCACCGTGCGTACCGTCGGCGGCCTGAGCGCCCCCGCCACCGTCCCCTGAGCCGATGGGACGGCCGCCGCCGTTGATCTCGCGGTGGACGGCGGGGACCACCTTCCGCAGGTAGCGCCCCAGCCGCACGAACGAGCGCCCGTGCTCGCGGAACGCGTAACCGATCGGCACCTCCGCGTACCGGAAGCCCTTGCCGAGCAGGTCGAGCGTCAGCACCTGCGCGTAGTTGAAGTCGTGGACGATCTCGGCGTCGCGGGCAGCGGCGTGCGACAGCGCCCGGTAGCCGCTCTGCCCGTCGGTGAGCGGGGTGCGCGCCACCACCCGCAGCAGCCGGGTGAGCACCACGTTCCCGAACCGGCGGTGGGGGCGCATGTGGCGGATGTCGCCGCGGAAGCGGGAGCCCACCACGTAGTCGGCGTCGCCCGCCAGGATCGGGGCGACCATCGCCGGCAGCTCCTCGGGCGCGTACTCGCCGTCGGCATCGCAGAACGCCACCGCCGCCGCCCCCTCACGGACCCCCTCCGCCAAGCCGCGCCGCACCGCGGCGCCGAGGCCCTTCGAGGACGGGTGGGACACCACCCGCGCGCCGGCCGCGGCGGCCAGCTCCGCCGTCGCGTCGCGCGAGCCGTCGTCGACCACCACCACGTGGACCGGGTGGCCGGCGACCTCGGCCGGCGCGCGACGCACGACGTCGCCCACCGTCGCGGCCTCGTCGCGGGCCGGCAGCACCAGCACCACGGGGGCGCCGGGGGCCGGGGCCACGCGCGGCGGGCGGTGCGGCGGCGGCGCCAGCCGCAGGCGGCCCAGCAGTCCGGGGGCGGGCGCGAAGGCTCCGATGCCGCCGGCGACGAGGGCGTAGACCGTCTTGATCGCGTGGGCCGTCACCGCGGCCGCGAGCGCGGGGCCGGGCCCGGCGCCCACCCCCACGAGGGCCGCGGTGGCGGCCGCCTCGTACGTGCCGATGCCCCCCGGCGCGATCGCCACCGTCTGCGCGGCGATCGTGACCGCCGTGACCAGGGCCGCGTCGGCGGGCGACACGTCGATGCCGGCCCAGCCGGCGCACGACCAGATCAGGACGCTCTCGAGCAGCCACGCGGCCGTGGCGCCCGGCACGGCCAGGGCGAGCCATCCCCGCGTGGCCCCTCCCGACCGGCGCACCACCCGCGCCAGCCACCAGGCGGCGGCGACCAGCAGCAGCGCGGCGACCACGGCGAGCGGGATCGCGGCATCCCCCACCAGGCGGTGCGCCAGGCCGGGGCCCAGGATCGCAGCGATGGCGATGACGGCCAGGACGTCCCCCGCGCGCAGGAACACCGTCGATGCCGTGGCCGGGGCGACCGGCACCTTCGCGCGGCGCACCACCGAGACCACCCGCAGCGGCTCGCCGAGCCGGAGGGGCAGCAGGTGGTTGCCCGCCAGCGACACGTGGATCGCCGCGAGCGACTGCCCGAACGACAGCCCGGGGAGCGTGCGGCACCACAGCCCGGCGCGGATGCCGAACGCGAGGGCGTACGCCGCGAGGGCCAGCGCCAGGCCGAGCGGGTCGTCCAGCGCGGCCGCGACGGTGTCGCCGATCGCCGACAGGTCGACCGCCCAGACGAGGTACGCGACGCTCGCCGCGAGGGCCACGGCGCCGACCGCCGTGATCGCCGACTTGGGCCGGGCCGAGATGCGATCGAAGGTGGGCCTTATATTCAACGTCGGTTGACCTTACACTGCGCCCGGCGCGCCCGCGGGGCGCGGAGAGACCCGACGAGGAGGGGTGCGTGCGCGGAGGGGCGACGGGTGTGCTGGCAGCGGTGGTGACGGCCATCGGGATCGTGGCCGCGGCCGGGTGCGGCGGCGACGACCGCGACGCGCTGACGATCTACACGGGCCGCACGGAGAGTCTGGTGGCGCCGCTGCTCGAGGAGTTCTCCCAGGAGAACGACATCCCGATCGACGTCCGCTACGGCGACACGAACGACCTCGCACTGCTGATCGGCACCGAGGGCGACCGCTCCCCCGCCGACGTCTACTGGGGCCAGAGCCCGGGCGCGACCGCCTACCTCGCCGACCGCGACCTGCTCGCCCCGCTCCCCGACGAGGTGCTCACCAAGGTGGAGCCCACCTTCGAGGACGACGAGGGCCGCTGGGTCGGCGTGAGCGGGCGCCAGCGCGTGCTCGTCTACAACGAGGACATGGTGGACGAGGCGGACCTGCCCGGCTCGGTGCTGGACCTCACGGCGCCGGAGTACAGGGGCAAGGTGGGTCTGGCCCCGTCGAACGGCTCGTTCCAGGACTTCGTGACGGCGATGCGCCAGCTCGAGGGCGAGGAGGCCGCGAAGGCCTGGCTCGAGGGGATGGCCGCGAACGACTCGCCGACCTACGCCAACAACAACGCGATCGTGGAGGCCGTGGGCCGCGGCGAGATCCCGTTCGGCCTGGTCAACCACTACTACAACCACCGCTTCCTCGAGGAGGACCCCGGCCTGCCGAGCCGCAATCACCAGTTCGACGCCGGCGACATCGGCGGCCTGGTGATCCCCAGCTCGGCGAGCGTCCTCGCGAGCTCGGGCAGGCAGGAGGACGCCCAGCGCTTCATCGCCTTCCTGCTCGAGAAGGACGCGCAGGAGTACTTCGCGGAGGAGACGTTCGAGTACCCGCTCGCCGACGGCGTTCAGGCCGCCGAGGGCGTCCCGCCGCTCAGCTCCCTGCGGCCGCCGCCGGGCGAGCAGCCCGACGAGCTGGGCGACATCGCCACCACCGGCAAGCTGATCGCGGAGGCCGGCCTCAACTGATCAAGGCGGTGGGCATGGGCCGCGGGATCGGCCTCCGCGTCACGGTGGTCCTGCTGGCCCTGCCCTTCGCCGCACCCCTCGCGTACCTGGCCGTCCGCACCTGGGACGAGGGCCGGGCGTGGGAGATCCTGGGCGACGAGGCGCTCCTCGAGCCGCTCGCCCGAAGCCTCCTGCTCGCCACCTCGGTCGCGCTGGCGGCGTCGGCCGCCGGGACGCTCGCGGCCTGGCTGGTCATGCGCACCGACCTGCCGGGCCGGAGGGCGTTGCGCCTGCTGCTGCCGCTGCCGCTGGTGCTGCCGTCGTTCATCGGCGCGTTCGCACTCATCGCGGCGTTCGCCCGCGGCGGCCTGGTGGAGCGCCTGCTGGAGCCGCTCGGCATCTCCGGGGTGCTGGCCGTCGAAGGTTTCGCCGGCGCGTTCACGGTCCTGACGCTCCTGACGTACCCGTACGTGTACCTGCCGGTGGCGGCGCGGCTCCGCCAGCTCCCGGCGGCGACGGAGGAGTCGGCCCGTCTCCTGGGGCGCGGCCCGCTGGCCACGTTCGCCACGGTGGTGCTGCCGCAGGCGCGCGCCGCGATCGCGGCCGGCGGCCTGCTCGTGTTCCTGTACGTCCTCGCCGACTTCGGCGCGGTGCAGCTGCTCCGCTATGACACCCTCACGCGCGCGATCTACGCCAACCGCCTCATCGACCCCGCCGTCGCCGCCACGCTGAGCCTGGCGCTGGGGCTGCTGGCGATCGTTGTCGTCCTGGGCCAGCGGCGGTTCGCGCCCTCGGCCTTCGACGCCCGCCGCCAGGGCCGCCCGCTCATCGTGCCGCTCGGCCGCTGGCGGGCCGGCGCGTACGCGTACCTGGGCGTCCTGCTGGGGCTGGCCCTGGCCGCTCCGATCGCCGTGCTCACCTACTGGGCGGTGCGCGGCGCCGGCGCGGGGTCGGACCGGCCGACGTCGATCATCGGGAACCCGGATCGGCTGGTGGAGCCCGCCGTCAACACGACGATCGCGAGCGGGGCGGCGGCCCTGGTGGCGGTGGCCGTGGTGCTGCCGGTCGCCTACCTGTCGATGCGCCACCGCACGCGGCTCGGCGGCGCCGCGGACGCGCTGATCACCGGCGGCTTCGCGCTGCCCGGCATCGTGGTGGCCCTGGCGCTGGCGTTCTGGACGCTCAACAGCCCCGGCGCATTCGGCGCGCTGTACCAGACCCTCCCGCTGCTGGTGGGCGCGTACGCCCTGCACTTCGGGGCGCTCGCGCTGGGCCCGGCGCGGGTCGCGGTGACCAGCGTCCCCCAGCGTCTGGACGATGCGGCGCGCACCCTCGGCCGCGGGCGGCTGTCGCGGCTGCTGACGGTGGAGCTGCCGCTGATCGCGCCCGGCCTGGCCGCGGGCGCCGGCCTGGTGCTGCTGTCGGCCATGAAGGAGCTCCCCGTCACCCTGCTGCTGGCGCCGGCGGGCTTCCCGACGCTGGCGACCCGCATCTGGAGCGCCGCGGAGGACGCCTTCTGGGCCGACGCGAGCCTCGCCGCGCTCGTGCTGGTGGCCCTGTCGGGGGTGCTCACCTGGCTGCTGGTGGTGCGGCGGGAGCGGGCGTTCGCATGAGGATCGGAACGCCGTCGCTCCGGGTGGCGATGGTCATCGTCGCCCTCGTCGCGTTCGGGGCGGCCGCCGCCGGCGTGGGCGTGCGGGCGGCGTACGGCGAGCAGACCACGGCCGACGAGCCGCACTACCTGGTCACCGCCATCAGCATCTGGAGCGACGGGGACCTCGACGTCTACGACGAGTTCCTGAACCGCGACTACGCGCCGTTCAACGGGCTGGCGCTGCGGCCCCAGGCGGCCCCGACCCGGGACGGGCGCCTGATCGAGCCGCACGAGAACGGCAGCGGCGACATCGGAGGAACGAAACCGGCGTGCCAGGCTATCGTACGGAATATCGTCACGCTCTGCCTGGTCGCGGCGGCCCTCGCGGCCCTGACGCTGTGGACGGCGGTGCGGCGGTTCGCCGTGCCCGTGCTCCCCGCGCTCGCGGTGGTGGGCCTGCTCGCCGCGACCGTCCCGCTGGCCGCGTACGGGTCGCAGGTGTACCCGGAGATCGTCGGCGCCCTCTGCGCGACGGGGGCCGTCGCCGCCCTGACCGGCTCGATGCGGCGCTGGGGCCTCGTCGCGCTGGCGCTGTGCCTGGTGGCGCTGCCGTGGCTGTCGATCAAGTACGTCCCGGTCACGGCCGCGCTGGCCGCCGTGGCGCTGTGGCGCCTGGTGCGCGACCGCCGCGCCGCCCCCTCCGCCGTCCTCGCCGGGGCCCTCGCCGTCTGCGCCGTCGCGTTCGTGGCGGTGCACGTGACGGTCTACGGCGGGGTCACGGCGTACGCCGCCGGCTCGCACTTCGTGAACGGCCAGCTGACCGTCGTGGGGGACGACCCCGACTACTTCGGGCGGAGCCGCCGGATCGTGGGGCTCCTGGTGGACCGCGACTTCGGGATCGGGGCGTGGCAGCCGCTGTGGCTGCTGCTGGTCCCGGCCGTCGCGGCCCTGCTGGCGCGTCGCCCGCGCGGCACCGCCGCGCTCCTGGCGCCGCTCGCCGCCGGCTGGTTCGTGGCGACGTTCCTGGCGCTGACGATGCAGGGCTGGTGGTTCCCCGGCCGCCAGCTCGTCGTGGTGCTCCCGCTCGCGGCGATCGCGATCGCCTGGTGGGTGCGCGCCGGCGGCGCGCGGCTCGCCGTCGCGGTGGCGCTCGGGGCGGTCGGCGCCGTGGCCCAGGCGTTCATCGTGACGGAGGGGCTCCTGGGACGGATCGCCTGGGTCGTCGACCTCCAGACGACGGCCGACCCGCTCTACCGCGCCATCCGGTGGGTGACCCCCGACTACCTCGTCGAGGACGCCGCTACCTGGCCGCTCCACTGGGCCTGGACCGTGGCCCTGGCCGCCCTCGCCGTGTGGGCGTGGCGCAGCGAACGCCGTCGGCCCGCACCGGCGCCCGAGCGCCCCGCCCCCGAGGTCCGATTGCACACCGCGGGAGTCAATTGAACGCTGGCGGGTGAGGGTCGCGGCCCGGGGCCGAACGCCGTCATTGAAGGGGTAGACGGGACCGCACCTTCGCCGCGGGCCGAGTGGAGCCAGGACCGGTCCCGAATGGGACTGGCGGTCGACGCCAATTGGGACTCGCGGTCGACGCCAAGTGGGACGCACCGCCGGGGCCCGGCCCCGGCGCAGCCCGCACCGGCCTAGAGCGAGAAGACGATCCCCGCCGGCTCCCCAGGGTCGGCGGCGATGAGCGGCAGCGCCGCCCGCAGCGCCGCCTGAAAGACCCCGCCGCTCTCGCCGAAGAGGCGCGCCAGCGTCTCGGGGGGCGTCAGCTCGTCCATGACGCCGTTGGCGTGGTCGGTCACGAAGCCGATCAGCGCGAACGGCAGCCGCGCCTCCCCTGCGAGCACCGTCTCGGGGCCGCCGGTCTGGCTCACGCACGTGACCCCCGCGGCGGCGAGCTGGGCGATCTCGCTGACCGTGTTCAGCCGCGGGCCGTCCACGTGGCCGTAGGTGCCGCCGTCGCGGACCGTCAGCCCCGCGGCGGCGGCGCCCGCGACCAGGCCCGCGCGGACCCGGTCGCCGAAGGGCAGCTCGTAGATCCAGTGCCCGCGGCCCGGGATCTCCGGACCGGTGAACAGGGTGCACAGCGACCCGTCCGCCAGGCGGTTCGACGGGAAGTGGAGGTCGTCGAACACGACCAGCTGCCCGAGCTCCAGCGACGGGTCGACCGCGCCGCACACCGTGGTCGACACGAGCGCGGTGACCCCCAGCGACGCCAGGGCCGCCACGTTCGCGCGCGGGGTGACCTGGTGCGACAGCCGGGCGTGGCCGGCGCCGTGGCGGGGGACGTGCGCGACCGGCACCCCGTCGAGCTCGCCGACGATCACGGTGGCCGGGCCGTATGGGGTCGCGACGTCCTCGGTCCGGCGCCCCGCGAGCCCGTCGAGCTCGTAGAGGCCGGTCCCCGTGATCAGCCCGATCACTCCCGGCGGTCGCCCACCCGGCGGGTCGCCGTCACGGTGTAGGTGCTCGCCGCGCCCGACAGCAGGAAGTCGGGGTTCACGCACGGCTCCACGCCGCGGTGCTCGAACGTCCGCTCGATCGTCGCGCGGCACATCGGCAGCGGCTCGCGGGCCGCGCGGAGGGCGCCGAAGCCCGCCTGCGTCCGCTGCATCCGCCGCATCCGCTCCAGGTCGATCTCGACCCGGTAGACGCCCTCCAGGCAGCCGACCCACGTGCGGCCGTCACGCTCGTACGAGTACATGTTGGGGCAGCCGATCTCGACGCAGCCGGCCGGCTGGACCACCCGCTCGCACGACACCGGGCACTGGCGGCAGGAGCCGGCGGCGTGTGAGGCCGCGGCCGCCGAAGGCGTCACCGACACGGCTGGTTCGGGTGGGGCACCCGGCTATTGAAGCCGGGCGCCACAGGGGCGGTCAAGCCGTCGCGGACGCCCTGGTCAGGCGAGACAGCGTTCGCCGAAGAGCGTCTTCAGCTCTGCTACGAGGCCGTTCGCGCGCGGGTCCACCTTGAACTCGTCGCCGAGCTTCAGCCGGCGCCGCCCGGAGCCCGTCTCGACGTCCACCACCACCGGCGCCGAGCCGGCGTGATCGACCAGCAGGCGGCGGAACTCGCCGAGCTCGGTGGCGGCCAGGCGCGCCATCGGGACGCGCACCACCAGCCGCTCCTCCTCGGCGCCCTCCTCGGGCGTGAACGGCTTCACGAGCTGGGCGACGAGCTTCGTCTCGCCCTCCCCCTTCTGGTCCACCCTGCCGGTGATCAGCACCATGCCGTCGGCGACCAGGTGCTCCCGGCACTCGGTCATCACCGCCGGGACCACGACCACCTCCACCGAGCCCTGCAGGTCGTCGAGCCGGATGAACATCATCGGCTCACCGCGGCGGGTGGTGATGTTCTTCACCGCGCCGATGATCCCGCCGACCGTGACCGTCTCGTTGTCGGCGCGGTCCGCCAGCGCGGCCACGCCGCAGCTGACCGCCCGGGCGAGCTGCTGCCGGCAGTCCTGCAGCGGATGGCTCGACACGTAGAGGCCGAGGGCCTCCTTCTCCGACGCCAGCAGCTCGTCGCGCGGCATCTCGCGCAGGCCGATCGGCGGATCGAGCTCCACGACGCCGGAGGCGCCGCCCTCGTCGCCGCCCATCATCCCCCCGAACAGCGACTCCTGGCCGGCGGCGATGTCGTTTCGCCGGCGGGCGGCGGCCGCCACGGCCGCGGGGATCGCCTCGAGCATCCCGAGCCGGGTCGCGCCGGTGCAGTCGAGCGCGCCGGAGCGCACCAGGCTCTCCAGGGCCCGCTTGTTGACCTGGGCCTGGTCGACGCGGCGGCAGAAGTCCCAGATCGTCTCGAACGGGCCGCCGGCGTCGCGCGCCGCGATGATCGCCGCCACCGCCGGGCCGCCGACGCCCTTCACGGCGGTCAGGCCGAAGCGGATCTCCTTCTCCCCCGTCACCGCGAAGTCGGCGCCGCTCACGTTCACGTCGGGCGGCAGCACCGCCAGGCCCATGTCGGTGCAGGCCGACACGTAGAACGGCACGCGGTCCTTCGTGTCCATGACGGAGCTGAGGAGCGACGCCATGTACTCGGCCGGGTGGTTCGCCTTGAGGTAGGCGGTCCGGTAGGCGAGCAGCGCGTAGCAGGCGGCGTGGCTCTTGTTGAACGAGTAGTCCCCGGCGGCCTCGCAGAGGGCCCACAGGTTCTGCGCCACCGGCCTGGCGGTGCCGCTGGCGAGGCACCCCTCGATGAACTCGTCCTTCAGCGAGGCCATCAGGACCTTGTCCTTCTTGCCCACCGCCTTGCGGAGGTCGTCCGCGCGCGACGGCGAGAACCCGGCGAGGGCCCGGGAGATCGCCATCAGCTGCTCCTGGTACACCGCCACCCCGTAGGTGGGGCCCGTGATCGGCTCCAGGCGCGGGTCCTCGAACGTGACCCGCGACGGGTCCTTCTTGTTGCGCGCGTAGGTGCTGATGAACGCCATCGGGCCCGGCCGGTACAGGGCGACCAGGGCGATCAGGTCGGCGAACTCGGTGGGCCCGACCTCGCGGAGGGCCTCGCGCATGCCGCTCGACTCGAACTGGAACACGCCGATCGCGTCGCCGCGGGCGACCATGCGGTACGTCGCCTCGTCGTCGAGCGGGACGGTCTCGATGTCGAGCTCCACCCCGTGCCGGTCGCGGATCAGCGCGAGGGCGCCGTCGATGACGTCGATGTTGCGCAGGCCCAGGAAGTCCATCTTCAGCAAGCCCAGCGCCTCGACGTCGTGGTCGGGGACCTGCGTGACGACGTTGCCCTCGTCGTCCACCCGCACCGGCACGTAGTCGGTGACGTCGCCCGGCGCGATGACCACGCCCGCGGCGTGGACGCCCTCGTTGCGGACCAGCCCCTCGAGCGGGCGGGCGGTGTCGACGATCTGGCGCGTGACCGCGTCCTCGTCGTACGCGGCCTTCAGCTCGGTCCCCGGCTTCATCGCGTCCTCGAGCCGGATGCCGATGGGGCGCTCCGGGACGAGCTTGGCGATGCGGTCGACCTGGCCGTAGGTGTGCCCGAGCACGCGGCCCGAGTCGCGCACCACCGCGCGGGCAAGCAGCTTGCCGAACGTCCCGATCCGGGCGACCGCACTGCGGCCGTACTTCTCGGTGACGTAGGCCACCACCCGATCGCGGCCGGCGACCGAGAAGTCGGAGTCGATGTCCGGCATCGACTTGCGGCCCGGGTTGAGGAAGCGCTCGAACAGGAGGTCGTGGGCGAGCGGGTCCAGGTCGACGATCCGCAGCGAGTACGCCACCAGCGACCCCGCCGCCGAGCCGCGGCCCGGGCCCACGCCGACGCCGTTCTCGCGGGCCCACCGCATGTAGTCCCACACGATCAGGAAGTAGCTGGAGAAGCCCATCTCCTTGATCACGCCGAGCTCGAACCGCAGCCGCTCCTCCGCCTCGGCCGGCCAGCCGCCCGGGTAGCGCCGGTCGAGGCCCTCGCGGCAGAGCCGCTCCAGGTACGCCTCCGCCGTCTCGCCGCCCGGCACCGGGAACCGCGGCAGCTTGATGTCGCCGAGCGGCAGGTCCAGCGCCCTGCACCGCTGCGCGATCTCCAGCGACACCGGCAGCGCGTCCACGAAGTCCGGCAGCGCGGCGGCCATCTCCGCGCCGGTCTTGAGGTAGAACTCCTTCGTCTCGAAGCGGAAGCGCTTCGGGTTGCTCAGGAGGTCCCGGGTCTGGATCGCCAGGAGGGCCTCGTGCGAGTCGGCGTCCTCGCGGCACGGGTAGTGCGCGTCGCAGGTCGCCACCAGCGGCAGCCCGGCGTCGGCCGCCAGCGCCTTGAGCCGGGCGTTGATCCCCGTCTGGATCTCCAGCCCGGCGTGCTGGACCTCCACGTACACGTCGTCACGCCCGAAGATCTGGGCGAGCGTGTCGAGCTCGGCGCGGGCCGCCGCCTCGTCCTGGCGCTCGAGGCTGGAGCAGACGACGCCGGAGAGGCACCCCGACAGGGCGATGATCCCGTCGGCGTGGCGCGCCATGAGCTCGTGCGAGATGCGCGGCTTGCGGTGGTAGCCCTCGAGATAGCCGGCCGAGCAGAGCTTGATGAGGTTGTAGTAGCCCTCGGTGGTCTCGGCGAGCAGCGTCAGGTGGTTGCGCCGCTCGCGACTCGGCCGCTCGTTGTGGTCGGGGACCACGTACGCCTCGAGGCCGACCACCGGGGTGATGCCGCGCTTGGTGGCCTTGCGGTACAGCTCGACGGCGCCGCTCATGACGCCGTGGTCCGTGAGCGCGACGGCCGGCTGGCCCATCCCCTCCACGACGTCGAGGAGGCGGTCGATCTTGCACGCCCCGTCGAGGACCGAGTAGTCCGAGTGGACGTGGAGGTGGACGAAGGGCGGGTCGGCGGTCGGCACGGGGGCGCTCAGGGTCGCATACGGGCTGGGGCCGGACAAGACACGAGGACGCTAGATGCGGGGGTTCCGTGGCGACCCGGACCCCAGGTGTGGTGGACCGCGCTCACCAGACCGGCTTCGCCCGCCGCGCGAGCGCGTCGAGGGACCCGCCGTGCCACCCCAGGACCTGCTCCATCACGCGCGTGGCCGCCGCCAGGTCGTCCGGGCCGCACGCCTCCTCCAGCCGGCGGACGATCGCGGCGCGCGCCTCGCCGCCCGCGGCCATGACCGCGCGGGCCTTCGGCGTGAGCGTGACGATGCGCCGGCGGGCGTCGGCGGGATCGGCGACGCGCTCAACCAGCCCCAGCCCCTCCATCTCGGTGACGACCTTGCCGGCGGCCTGGTGGCTCACCTCCAGCCGCTCCGCGAGCGCGCCCACGCTCAGGCCGTCGCCGCGGAGCGCGGCGAACAGGAAGCCGTGGAGGGGCCGCACGTCGTCGATGCCCCGTGCGCGCATGCCGGCCATCGTCTCCTCCACGATGGCGCGCGCGCCGATGACGACCAGCGTCGGCAGGTCCGCCTTGACTTCCGCAACCATGGTTGCCTAGTTTACGGCATGCCTCGGACGGCACCGCTCCCCGCCCCGTTCGGCGACGACCTGCTGCGCCGCGTGCGCCGGATCGTGTGGTGCACCCTCGCCACGGTCGACGCCGCGGGCCGCCCCCGCACGCGGATCGTGCACCCGTGGTGGGAGGGCGCCACCGCCTGGGTGACAACCCGACCCGGCTCGCCGAAGACTGACCACCTCGAGGCCGCGCCGTGGGCGTCGCTCCTCTACTGGGACCCCGCCCCTGTCTCTTATACACATCTAGATGTGTATAAGAGACAGGTGCACCCTCGCCACGGTCGACGCCGCGGGCCGCCCCCGCACGCGGATCGTGCACCCGTGGTGGGAGGGCGCCACCGCCTGGGTGACAACCCGACCCGGCTCGCCGAAGACTGACCACCTCGAGGCCGCGCCGTGGGCGTCGCTCCTCTACTGGGACCCCGCCCAGGAGGTCGTGACCGCCGAGTGCGACGCCCGGATGGAGGACGACCCGGCCACGCGCGCCCGCGTCTGGGACGCGATCGCCGCCGAGCCGCCGCCCTACGGCTTCGCCCCCGGCCCGATGTTCCCGGCGGGACCCCACGACCCGGCGTTCGGTCTGCTGCGGCTCGACGCCCGCCGCATCGAGCTGGCCGGCGCGCTCGGCGACCCGCCGCCCGCCCGGACCGTGTGGCGGCGCGCGCCCGGTTCACCTCGTCCCCCCCGACGTGAAGGCGTTTCTGGAGGGGTGCGCGGCCTGACAGACTGAGGCTCGACGAGAACGGGCCCCGGCGGAGCGAGCTGCACATGCTGACCGACGCCAGGCGCGCGTACGACGCGCGAGCGTGGGCGCGGGCCTTCGAGGCTTTCGCGGCCGAGGACGCCGAGCGGCCGCTGGTGACCGAGGATCTCGAGTTCTACGCCGTGACGGCGGCGATGCTCGGTCGTTACGACGACTACTTCGCCATCAGGGAGCGGACGTATCGTGAGCGCCTCGACAGGGGCGACGGCCTCGGCGCTGCCGGCTCGGCGATCTGGATCGGGATCCAGCGGATCGTCATGGGCGACGTGGGGACGGGCAGCGGCTGGATCGGTCGCGCGGCCCGCCTGATCGCCGAGGACGGCACCGACTCGGTACCCGCGGCCTACCTCCTGGTCAGCGAGGGCTTCGCCGCGGCGGGCGCGGGCGACCTCGACCGCGCGGCGCTCCTCTGCGCCGACGCGGCGGAGGCGGGACGGCGGCTGCGCGACGCGGACCTGGTGAGCCTGGCGCTCCACCAACAGGGCCTGTTCCTCCTTCAGGCGGGGCGCGCCGACGAGGGGCTCGCCGCGCTCGACGAGGCGATGGTCGGGCTGGCGGCCGGCGAGCTGTCGCCGCTCGTGACCGGCATCGTCTACTGCGGCGTGATCGGCGGCTGCTGGTCGGTGTACGAGCTCGGCCGAGCCCACGAATGGACCCGGGCCATGGGGGCCTGGTGCGAGGCGCAGCCCGAGCTGGGCAACTTCACCGGCGAATGCAGGGTGCGCCGCGCCGAGCTGAAGGTGTTCGACGGCGCATGGCAGGAAGCCATCGAGGAGCTTGCGGACGTGTCCGAGCGCGACGTGTGGACCTCCGGCACGGCGACCTACGTCCGCGCGGAGCTCGACCGCCTGCAGGGCCGCTCCGACGAGGCGGAGGAGGGCTACGCCGAGGCGGCCCGCCTGGGCTTCGAGCCCCAGCCGGGGCTCGCCCTGCTGCGCCTGGCGCGTGGGAGCACCCAGGCCGCCGCGGCCATGGTCCGCCGGTGCCTCGCCGAGATGCACGAGCCGGCGAAGCGGATCGAACTGCTCGCCGCCGCGACCGACGTCCTGCTGGCCGTGGGGGCGCCCGCTGCCGCCGCGGACGTCGTCGATGAGCTCGGGGCCGCCGCAGGGCGCAACGGGGGCCAGATCGTCGTTGCGCTGCACCAGCACGCGCTCGGTGCCGTCCGCCTCGCCGAGGACGACGCCGCGGCCGCGCTCCCGCCGCTGCGGTCCGCGCTGCGGACCTGGGTGAGGGAGGGAACCCCGTACCAGGAGGCCCGCACGCGGGCGCTCCTCGCCGCGGCGTGCCGGGCGCTCGACGACCGCGAGTCGGCGGACCGGGAGACCGCGACGGCCCGTCGCCTCTTCGAGGAGCTCGGCGCCTGGCCCGACGCGGCCCGGCTCGCCGCTCGCGGTGACCTCCTGAGCCCGCGCGAGCTCGAGGTCCTCCGGCTCGTCGCCACCGGGGCCACCAACAAGGCGATCGCGGCCGAGCTGGTGCTGAGCGAGCGCACCGTCGATCGCCACGTGAGCAACATCCTCGGCAAGCTCCGCGTCTCGAGCCGCGCCGCGGCCACCGCACAGGCGCTCGAGCGCGAGCTCATCTGACCCGACCCGCGGTACCCATCCACGGCCGCGTCGTGAATGGGTCCTTTCCCCGAGGCGCCGGCCCGGGTGGCGCTCCTAGCGTCGAGGCACACGCTCGGACCTGGGAGGACGTCATGTCACACGAACTCGACACCATCGTGATCGGCGGCGGGCAGGCCGGTCTCGCAGCCGGTCATCACCTTGCCCGGCGCGGGAAGCCATTCGTGATCCTCGAGGCCGCCGACCGGCTCGGCGACTCGTGGCTGAGCCGGTGGGACTCGCTCCGGCTCTTCACGCCCGCGATGCGCGACGGGCTGCCGGGCAAGCCCTTCCCCGGCGGCTACACGTTCCCGACGGCGGCCGAGATGGTCGCCTACCTCGAGGAGTACGCCGCTGAGTTCGAGCTGCCGGTGCGGACCGGGGTGCGGGTCGACGGGCTGTTCCGCGAGGGCGGCGGCTTCCGCGTCACCGCCGGCCCGGAGGCCTGGGACGCGGCCAACGTCATCGTGGCGACCGGCGTCCACCGTGCGCCGAACCGGCCGTCGTTCGCCGACGAACTGGCCCCCGGGATCGTGCAGCTGCACTCGGCGGAGTACCGCAACCCCGGGCAACTGCGCCCCGGCACGGTCCTGATCGTCGGCGCCGGCAACTCCGGCGTGGAGATCGGCGTCGAGCTCGGAGCGACCCACCGGGTCCTGCTCGCCGGGCGCAACGTGGGCGAGATCCCGATCGAAACCCGCAACTGGCAGGGCAGGCTCCTGTTCCCCCTCCTCTGGTGGACCTGGGAGCACGTGCTGACCGAGCGGCGAGCGCCCGGGCGCAAGGCCCAGGCCAACGCGCTCGAGGGGGGCGGCGAGCCGCTCATCCGGCAGAAGGAGAAGGACATCCGGGCGGCCGGGATCGAGCGCCGACCGCGCATCGCCGGGGTCGTCGGCGGGCGCCCGCAGACCGAGGACGGCGAGGTGCTCGACGTCGACAACGTCATCTGGTGCACGGGGTTCCGGCCCGACTTCGGCTGGATCGAGCTCCCCGGGCTCGACAGCTCGGGGCGGCTCGCCAGCGAGCGCGGCGCGGTCGTGGGGCAGCCCGGCCTCTACGTCCTGGGGCAGGCGTTCCAGTACATGTTCAACTCGCACACGGTCGGCGGCGTCGGCAAGGATGCCGCCCGAGTCGTGTGGCACCTCGACCAGAGGACGCCCGCGAGGGCGCCGTCTCACGTCGTGGACCCCGTCTTCCCCGGAGCCGCCGCCGCGTCATAGCGTCGGGCTCCGGGCGCAGGACGAAAAGGGAGGACCCATGATCGCGAACTCGGCGGGAGCCCTCGCCGTGCGCGGCATCGAGGCATTCAACGCGGCGGACTGGGACGCGCTCCACGAGATCTGCAGCCCGTCGGTGGTCTACACCGAGACCGGCACCGCGCTGCGGCTGGAGGGCATTGACGCCTGCGACGCGGCGTGGCACGCGTGGCGGACGGCGATGCCGGACCTCACCGGCACCGTGCTCCGCACGCTGGAGGACGGCGACCTGGCGGTGATCGAGATCCACTGGATCGGCACGCAGACGGGCCCGCTCGCCACGCCGGACGGGGAGATCCCGCCCACCGGCCGGCAGATCGAGGTCCTCTCCACCCAGTGGGTCACCGCGCGCGACGGCCGCACCGCGGTGATCGACCACCACCTCGACGTGCTCGGGATCCTGGGCCAGCTCGGGGTGCTGTCCGGCTGACCCCGCCGCCGCGGGGCGGCCGGGTCAGGCCGGGGCGTCGTGCAGGCGCACCGGCACGGCCCGGCCGTCCTCGGCGGTGACCATCGTGAACGTCGCCCGGCACACGTCGCGCGTGACCTTGCGGGCGGGGTCCTCGGCGCGCGCGGCCAGCCCGACGGTGAGCGAGCTGGTGCCGACGCGCTCGATCCGGGCCTCGACGTGGCAGACCTCGCCGGCGTGCACCGAGCCGGCCCAGACGCAGTCGTCGATCGCCTTGAAGAAGACGGTCTGCCCCGGCGCGACGGCGCGGGTGGCGACCACCCAGGCCGCCATGTCCATCCAGCTCATCATGTGGCCGCCGTGCATCACGCCCAGGTGGTTGGCCTGGGCGGGCATCACGAGGACCGACAGGACGTAGGGCTCGCCCGCCGGGCTACTCATGCGCGCCGACCGCCCGCGCGATCACCATCTTCTGCACCTCCGACGTGCCCTCGCCGATCTCCAGGATCTTGGCGTCGCGGTAGAGGCGGCTGATCGGGGTCTCCTCCATCCAGCCGTAGCCGCCGTGGAGGTGGAGGCTGCGCTCGGCGACGGTCTGGGCCAGCCGGCCCGCCGTGAGCTTCGCCATCGCCGCCACGCCGGTGGCGTCGCCGCCCGCGTCCTTCACACGGGCCGCGTGGTACAGCAGGCAGCGGGCCGCGGTGATCTCGGCGGCCATCTCGGCGAGGGTGAACTGGACGGCCTGGAACCCCACGATCGCGCGCCCGAACTGGCGCCGCTCGCGGGCGTGGCGCAGCGCCAGCTCGAACGCCCCCTGGGCCAGGCCGACGCCCATCGCCGCGATCGCGATGCGGCCGCCGTCGAGCGCCGCGAGCGCCTGGCGCAACCCGGCGCCGCGGGGTCCGAGGAGCGCCTCCGGACCGACCTCCACCCCGTCGAGCGTGACGGGGCGGGTGTCGCTGGCCCGCCAGCCGATCTTGCGCAGCGGCGCGTCCGGGCGGTACCCGGGCGCGTCGGCGGGGACGATGAACGCGCTGATCTCACCGTCGCCGGTCAGCGCCGTGACCGTGCAGCACGCGGTGATGTCGGTGCCGGCGTTGGTGATGAACATCTTGCTGCCGTCGATACGCCAGCCGCCGTCACGCGGCGTCGCGCGCGTGCGGGTGGCGCCGGCGTCCGACCCGGCCTCCGGCTCGGTGAGCCCGAACGCCCCCAGGGCCCGACCCGCCGCGAGGTCGGGCACCCAGCGCTCGCGCTGCTCCGGGGTGCCGAACATGACGATCGGCATCGTCCCGAGCCCGGTGTGGGCCGCGACGGTCACGGCGACCGCCGAGTCGACCCGGGCGAGCTCCTCGATCGCGATCGCGTACGACAGCGTGTCGAGGCCGGCGCCGCCCAGCTCCTCCGGCACCGTCATCCCCATGAGGCCCAGCCCGCCGAGGGTCGCGACGATCGCGTAGGGGAACCGGCCCTCGCGGTCGAGCTCCTCGGCGACCGGCCCGATCTCGCCCTCCGCGACCTCCCGGACGGTGGCGCGGAGGGCCACCTGCTCGCCGGTCAGCCCCTCATTCACCGGACACCCGCCGGCGCCAGCCGCCCGGCGGCGCGGACGTGCGCGGCCTCCAGGAGCGTGCCGCCGGTCGCGTGGGCCGAGGCGATGAGCTGGCGCACCACGTCGCCGATCCGGTCGGCCGCCGCGCCCACCCGGCCGGCGTCCCATCCGTCGATCTCCTGGGCGACGCAGATCAGCCCGCCCGCGTTGGCGACGAAGTCCGGCACGTAGCCGATGCCGAGGTCGCGGAGCTGCCCGGCGACGCCGTCGTCGGAGAGCTGGTTGTTCGCGGAGCCCACCACCCAGCGGCAGCGCAGCTGCGGGGCGGACGCGTGGGTGAGCCCGCCGCCCATCGCGCACGGGGCGAGGATGTCGCACGGCTGCACGAGGGCGATCGCCGGGTCGAGCGCGCGGCCGCCGGTCCGGGCGGCGACGGCGATGGCCCGGTCGGCGCGGACGTCGGCCACCATCACCCGGGCGCCCTCCGCGGCGAGCATCAGGGCGAGCGCCGTGCCGACCTTGCCGGCGCCCTCGATCACCACGCGGGCGTCTGCCAGGCCCGGCTCGCCGGTCTCGTGCTCCCACGCGGCCCGCATCGCCGCCAGGACGCCGCGGGCGGTGTACGGCGACGGGTCGCCGTCCCAGCCGGCCCCCGCCCCGGGGAGGCCGAGCACGTACGGCGTGTGCGCGCGCAGCGCCGCCATGTCGGCCGGCGTGGTCCCGACGTCCTCGGCGGTGTGGTACCAGCCGCCGAAGAGGTCCACCACCTCGGCGTACGCGCGCCACAGCTCCGGCGACCGCAGCTGCTCGGGGTCGCCGAGGATCACCGCCTTGCCGCCCCCGAGGTCCAGGCCCGCGGCGGCGGCCTTGAGGGTCATCCCCTCGGCCAGGCGCAGCGCGTCGATGGTGGCGCTGGCCTCGCACGCATAGGGGTGGAACCGGGTGCCGCCCACCGCGGGGCCCAGCGCGGTCGAGTGGACCGCCACGATCGCCCGGAGCCCCGAGCGCGGGTCCTCGGCGTGGACGACCCGCTCGTAGGGCCCCACCGCCGCGTCGTCGATGATGTTCATCGTCCCTCCTCCATGAGCCGGGCGAACCGCGTGTACGCGGCGTCCTCCTTGGGGTACCGGACCTCGCGGAACCCCGTGACGGTCTCCGGCAGCCGCAGCGCCTCCTCGGCGGCGGCGCCCCGCAGGCGGCCCTCGTGGACCGCCCCGACCACCTCGCCGGCGTACCAGTCGCGGAAGGCGCGCTCGCGGCGGTGCCACGACGGCATCAGCCCCCGCAGGAACCGGGCGCGGCGCACCAGGCGCAGCTGCCAGTCGCGGGTGGTCATGTCCCACTCGACGTGCCGGCCCAGCAGGTCGAACGCCGGCCGGTTGAGGTGCTCGTACGTGATCCGGTCGCCGCGGGCGCGGTCGATCCCGAAGCGCTCGCGGTCGCGCGCGTACTTCCGCTCGCTGGTGAGCTGGTGCGCCACGAACACCTCGTCCTTGATCGCCATCGCCCGGTGCAGGTTGTGCACGGCGGCGGGCACCAGCGCCGGGGCCGCCGCGCGGACCCGCTCGATCGCGTCGAGGTACGCGTCGGCGTAGGCCGCGCCGCCCCACGCGACGATCTCGGGCAGCCGCGGCGCGAGCATCCTCATCGCGGACTCACCCAGGCCGGACTCGCGGGCGCGCGCCACGGCGGCGCGGAAGGCCCGCCGCTCGCGCCGCGACCGGATCCAGCCCTCCTCGCGGTCGATGAGCGCGTCGGCGGTCTCGGCGGCCGACGGCTCGGCGTCGGTCGCGGCGAGCACCCGGCCCAGCAGGAAGGCGTGCAGGTTGGCCTCGGCGCGCCGGCCGGTGACCGCCCGCACCGCGCCCTCCATCGCCTCGAGCGGCATCGGGATCCAGCCGCGCTGCCAGGCGGCGCCGAGGAGGGCGACGTTGGCGTAGATGCGGTCGCCCAGGACGCGCTTGGCGGCGGCCGAGACGTCGGTGGCCAGCAGGCCGCCCGGGCGCGTCTCGGCGTTCGCCCGCTCGAGGAGGTCCTCGGGGTGGGACGCGTCGCCGGTGAGGATGTTCGTGGTGGGGCGGCGGTGGGTGTCCATCACGGCGGCGGTGCGCGCCGGGGACGCGAGGCGCAGGGCGCGGGCGCACTCGATGGGGTCCAGGCCGATGATCAGGTCGGCCTCGCCGGCCGCGATCTCCGCCGGCAGCGGCACCGCGCCGTCGTGCATCACGACGTGGCTGAAGACGCCGCCGCCGCGCTGCGCCATGCCCTTGCGGTGGAAGACCTCCACCTCGGGCCACTCGCCCGCCGCGGCCTCGATCAGGATCCGGCCGGCGACGCCGATGCCCATGCCGCCGACCCCGGCCAGGTGGACCCGGTAGGGGCCCTCGGCACGGGGGATGTCCGGCGGGGGCGGCGGCGCCAGGTCGGCCATGGGGCGCTCGGCCGGCGGCCGCGAGCGGCGGATCGTGACCCGCTCGAAGCTCGGGCACGCCTTGATCGCCGCGCAGTAGCCGTCGTCGACGCAGACGTCCTCGCTGATCGCCACCTTCTGGCCGAGCGGCGTCTGCGCCAACTCCAGGCCGGGACAGCCGGTGGCCTTGGTGCACTCGCGGCAGTTCTCGCAGGTCTCCTCGGCGATGTTGTAGCGGGTGACCTCCGGGAGGTAGCCGCGCTCGGCGACGGTCGCGGCGCGCTCGGCGCGGCGGCGCCGGCCGGAGGTGATCGCGCACTCCTTGTCGGAGATGACGACCCGCGTGCCGTCCATCAGGAGCGCCCGCTCCAGCAGCGCCATGTGGCCCTCGCGGTCGTCCGGGTTGGAGCGGGCCAGGAAGTCGGGGCCCATCGCGGCGACGATCCGCTCGATCTCGAGCGGCGTCTGCGGCCGGCCCATCAGGTCGGTGTCGCTCGCGGGCGTGCCCTGGTGGCCGGTCATCGCCGTGTTCTTGTTGTCGAGGATCACGTAGAGGATGTCCTGGCGCTGCTTGATCGCGTTGGCCATCGTGGACATCTCGCCGTGGAAGAACGTTCCGTCGCCGACCAGCACGTAGTGCTTGTTGGTCACGAGGGGGGCGGCGCCCGCGCCCGTGGCGCCGCCGAGGCCCATCGCCGACAGGTTGTGCATCTCCCCGAACGGCGGCAGGAACGCCATCGAGTAGCAGCCGATCCCGCCGTGGGCGATCACGTCGACCGGGGGCGACCCGTGGACGCGGCGCATGTAGTCGGCGTCCATCAGGCGCTTGCGGATCTCCAGCATCGGGGAGTTGGTGCCGCGGTGCGGGCAGCCGGCGCAGTAGGTCGGCGTGCGCGGCGTCACGGCCAGGGCGCGGGCGGTCAGCGCGCGGGCGTGCTCCTCCGCCGCGCGGGCCGCCTCGGCGGCCGGGCCGGGGAACGCCCCGGGCGACCCGAGGACGAGCCGGGAGAGCGCCGCCAGCGCGATGTCCGGGTCCATGCCCGAGGCCTCCGGGAACCCCCGCACGCCCCCGGGGAAGGCCTTCCCCCACACCGCCTGGCGGCGCCCCTCGAGCGCCCGCCGCACCTGGTCCTCCAGGTGGCCGGCGCGCTCCTCCATGACCACGACCTCGTCGACGCCGTCCGCGAGCCGGCGCACCATGGCCGCGTCGACCGGCCACGTGAGCCCGAGGCGCAGCACCGGGACCTCGCCGTCCAGGCCCAGCGCCAGCAGGGCGCGGCGCAGGAGCGGGTAGGCGGCGCCGGACACGGCGAACCCGAAGCGGTTTGCCCGACCGCGTCCAGGCTCCAGCCGGTCGACGCCGCCCGCCGCGGCTGCCGCGGTCACCAGCGGCAGCCGCCGCTCGAGGAGGTCTGCCTCGAGCGACGTCGCGAACGGTGGGAGGGAGACGGCCTGGTCGGCGCGGATCGCCCTCGTGTCGAGGTGCACCCTGTCGTGCGGGCCGACGGCCGGCGGGCGGTTGGGGGCGAGCTCCACCACGCCGGCGCCGTCGGCCTGCACGGTCGTCACGATCACGCCCACGATCAGCCCGCTCTCGGCGGAGATGTCGAAGGCGAGCCGCGTGAAATCCTTGACCTCCTGGGCGGTCGACGGCTCCAGGAGCGGGATCCGCGCGCCGGACAGCGTCAGGCGGCTGTCGGCGCCCACCTGGGTCGACGACAGCGTGGGGTCGTCGCCCACGACCACCACGCCGGCCGCCCCGTCGGCGGGCCGGGCGGCGTTGGCGATCGCCAGGCCGTCGAGCGCGACGTAGGCGCCGACGCTCTTGAACACGGCCATCGCGCGGGCGCCCGGCACCTGGCGCGCACCGTTGACCATCGCCGCGCTCTGGGCCTCGTTGTTGGCCAGCGTCGCCTCGACGCCGAGCTCGGCGAGGTAGCCGGCGTGCTCCTCGCAGATGGTGAAGACCTCGGCGACCGGGGAGCCGGGATAGCCCGTCAGGAGGGAGACGCCGGCCTCCAGGGCGCCCTTCACGATGAGCTCGTTGCCGTCGAGGACTGCCCGCCCGTATCCGCGTCGCAGCGGCGGGCCCTCCGCTGCGCGGGGCTGCCGGTCGATCGCGAGGGTGGCCATCCGGAGCTCCTCGATTGTTCGTATCGATTGCCACCATCGAGGTTAAGCGCTAAATATTTCTCGTCCAATCCCACTTCGTTTCGAGATCGGCGGCCATGGACGAGATCGACCGAAAGATTCTTCAGCATCTGGTTCACGATGGACGGATGTCGTTCGCGGCGATCGGGCGGGCCGTGAAGCTCTCGACGCCGGCGGTCCACCACCGGGTCCGCCAGCTCGAGCGGCGCGGCGTGATCACCGGCTACGGCGCCCGGGTGGACCCGGCCGCGATCGGGCTGGGCCTCTCCGGCCTGGTGGCGGTCGAGTCGGCGGGGAGCCTCGGCGAGATCATCCGCGCCGTGCGCGCGATGCCGGAGGTTGAGGCCTGCTGGTCGAGCGCCGGCACGAGCGACCTGATCCTGAAGGTCCGCGCGAGCGACCCTCCGGCGATGGAGCACCTGCTGGTGCGCCTGCGCGAGCTGCCGGGGGTGGAGCGCACCCGCACCTCCATCCTGCTCGACACCCAGTTCGAGCGTGAGCCCGACCCGGCGGCGCTCGGGGGGGACCCGCCCGGGTGAGTCAGGCCGCGGCGGCGGGCGCCGGGACCGGCGCCAGGGCCCCGGCGGCGTGCAGGCGCGCGAGGGCGGCGACGACGAGGGGGTCGAACTGGGAGCCGGAGTGCCGCTCGCACTCCCGCATCGCCTCGTCCGGGCCGACCGGGCGGCGGTAGGGCCGCTCGCTGGTCATCACGTCCCAGGCGTCGGCCACCGCGATCACGCGGGCGCCGTCCGGGATGTCCTCGCCGGTGAGGTCGTCGGGGTAGCCGCCGCCGGTCCAGCGCTCGTGGTGGCCGCGGACCCACGCGACCTGCTCCGGGTCGAGGACGTCGGCCACGATGTCCGCCCCGAGCGCCGCGTGGCGCTCGATGACGAGGCGCTCCGCGGGCGTGAGGCGCCCCGGCTTGAGCAGGACCGCGTCGGGCACGCCGATCTTGCCGACGTCGTGGACCACGGCCGCCTCGTGCAGCCGGGCGATCCGCGGCGTGGGCCACTCCAGCGCGGTCGCCAGCGCCACGGCGTGCGCGGCCACGCGGTCGGAGTGCAGGCGGGTGAGCGGGTCCTTGGCGTCCACCACCCGCGCCAGCACCCGGATGCTCTGGAGCGACTGGCGCCGCTCCAGGCGTGCGGCGTGCTCCTCGGCGGACAGCACGTCCACCTCCTCGGAGGAGTACCGCACCACCATGTCGCGACCGCGGTGCTTGGCCCAGTAGAGGGCGCCGTCCGCGAGCGCGAACAGCCGCTCGCCCTCGCCGGCGGCGGCCAGGTCGCAGACGCCGGCGGAGATCGTCACGCGGCCGACGCCCTCGAACGCGTGGGCGGCGATCGCCGCGCGGGCGCGGTCGGCCGCGTCCCAGGCCGACGCGTCGTCGGTCTCCGGCATCAGCCACGCGAACTCCTCGCCGCCCATCCGGGCCACGAGGTCGCCGCCGCGGGCCTGCGCCAGGAGGATCCGCCCCGCCTCGACCAGCACGCGGTCGCCCACCTGGTGCCCGTGGGAGTCGTTGACCCGCTTGAAGTGGTCCAGGTCCATCACCGCCAGGGCGAGCGGCCGGCGGTGGCGGGCGGCGCGCCGGACCTCCGATGCGAGGCGCTCCTGGAACACGCGGTGGTTCGCGAGCCCCGTGAGCGGGTCGGTGGCGGCGCGCCGTTCCGCGTCGGCCAGGCTGAGCAGGGTCTGCTGGTGCAGGCGCGCGTTGGCCAGGGCCATGCTGGCGAGCGCCGCGAGGCTGCGGGCCACGAGGAGCTCCGCAGGCGTCGGGGGCCGCGCCTCGGCCATCTCGATCCGCAGCACGCCGAGCAGGGCCTCCCGCCCGTCCTCCGCGATCGACGCGTGGGAGAGCGCGACGGTCACGACGCCGCGGGCGGCGTCGCCGCCGCCGGCGGCGGGGGCCCGGCGTCGGCCCCTCCCGCAGGGCCGGGGGCGGGAAGAAGCGCGCCTCGGCCATCTCGATCCGCAGCACGCCGAGCAGGGCCTCCCGCCCGTCCTCCGCGATCGACGCGTGGGAGAGCGCGACGGTCACGACGCCGCGGGCGGCGTCGCCGCCGCCGGCGGCGGGGATCGCGTCGGCCCAGCGGCCGGGCGCGCACGGGGCGCACGTGACGCGCCGGGCGCCGAGGGCGCGCTCGGCCGACGCGGCGATGCCGGCCAGCGTCTCCGGCAGGGCCAGCGGGGCCGTGAACACCGCGACGGCGGTCTCCCCCACGATCCGGGCGCGCGCCTCGGCCTCGCGGAGGTCGCGGACGGTGTCGTAGAGCTCCCGGGTGGCCCGCTCGGCGATCTCCTCCGCCGCGAGGCGGGCCCGCCGCTCCCGCTCGGCGCGCCGGCTCGCGCGCTCGGGCTCGGTCACCCGAAGGTCGCCACGAACGTGCACCGGGAGGCGCCGTCGCGCATGCAGTCCGTGTGCTCCAGCGCCAGCGTGTCGCCGAAGTGCGCGGCGGACGCTTCGATCATGCCCTCCGCCATCGCGCACAGGCGCCGCTCGGACACGTAGTGCAGCACCAGCACCTCGGGCGAGGGGTCCTCGAACTCGAAGCGCGGGGGCCGGGCGTCCGGGTAGAGCTTCACCACGTCCGGGTGGACGGTGTCGTCGAGGCGGAGCAGGAAGGACTTGGCGGAGTCGTGGCCGGCGGCGAACTCCGGGTAGCGGGCCATGAGACGCGGTAGCGCGGAACGGCCGAAGCCGCGCAGCACCTCGTCGGCGGGGGCGCCGACCCGCTCGCAGATGGCGGCGACCAGCGCGAGCGCCTCCTGGTCGGGGTAGTTGCCGAGGCTGGTGTAGGCGCCGTCGGCGCCGACGTCCTCGAGCACCTGCTCCCAGGCGTCCACGCCGTGCGCCTCGACGACGGCCTCCTCGAGCAGGTTGAACACGATGCCCTTCACGATCCGGTGCCTTTCCGACGGGGTCCCCGGGGATGGGTATCGGCCCGCCGGCGGAGGCCGTGAGGATCATGGGCACCTGGTGTCCGCTCAGCCCAGCGGCACCAGCCGGACCTCGCGCGGGCTGTCCCCGGGGTGGGTCATCCGCATCAGGCGGCGGCCCTCCGCCGCGAGCGACCGGGCGGCCCGTGCCGTGACCGGCCGCAGGTGCCGCACGAGCAGCGTCACCCCGCCGGTCTCCGCGTCCTCCGCGGGCCACCAGGTGCCGAGCAGCGTCCCGTCCAGGAGCACCGACCCGCGCATGCGCCCGGGCGCATCCCCGGCCCCGCGCCGGTTCTCGTCGGAGTGGAACCGGCTGCGGTCGGCGTGGGAGAGCAGGACGTTGTCGTACACGGGGAGGAAGCGCGGGGGCGCCGGCGCGTCCGGCCCGGGCCGCGGCGCGTCGTCGACGTCCAGCAGCTCGCGCCCGCGCTCGTCGCGGAACGTGCGGAGGCCGGGGCGCAGGTCCTCGAGCACGGGCCGCATCGACGTCAGCCCCGACCAGGCGACGAGGTCGGCGGGGGTCGCCGGCCCGAAGGCGGCGAGGTAGCGGCGCGCGATGCGCTCCAGGTCCGGCCGGGCGGCGAGGGGTCGCCCCAGCCACGCCTCGGCGTCGGCCAGCGTCACCTGCCGCGCCATCCCCCACACCCCGCGCGGCGGCACCTGCACCAGCGGCAGGTGGTTGCGGCACAGGTACGCCAGCGCGCCCGGCGTCCGGTCCGGGAAGTGGCGCGCCAGCTCGGCGCGCAGCTCCGGGATGGTGCGCGGCTCGGCCAGGAACGGCCGGGCGACCTCCAGCACGGGGCCAGGGTCCACCGTCGCCAGCTCGTCCTTGTACTCCTGGTGGACGGTCAGCTCGCGGTCCAGGATCGGCTGCACCGGCGGCCGCAGCTCCAGGCAGTCCTCCGCGGTGACCAGGTGGATCGTCCCCCGCATCAGGACGATCCGGACCGCCTCCCGCTCCGTCAGCAGCGCCGCGAGCGCCGCCGGCCGGAACCCCTTCAGCCGGCTCCACAGCCCCACGTAGGGGTCGAGCGGCTCCTGCGCCTGCATGCCGACGAGGCGCGACACCGCCTCCCGGGCGGGCACGTCGGCCCGCTCCAGGAGCATCTGGCGCGCGAGCGTCGCCCGGTTGAGCGCCCGCGCCCCGATCGGCTCGGCCGCCACGTCAGTCCCCGGGCGGCGCCTCCCGGGCCTGCGCCAGCAGCACGCCCCAGGTGCCGCCCAGCGCCAGCCGGTCTCCGTCGGGCGACCACGCGGCGGCGCGGACGCCCCGGACCCACCGCACCACGCTGCGGTCGTCGCGGAGGATCGCGAACACGTCGAAGCGCCCCTCACGCGTGAACACCGCCGTCACGGCGCCGGTGGGGTCGGCCACCGCGCCCGGCAGGTCGCCGTCGCCGAGCGACGCCGGGTGGACCTGCGCCGGGATGGCGGCGGCGGGGTCCTCGGCGGGCCGCTCCTCCTCCACCACCTTCAGGTCGGGCACCGACCAGGCGCGCACCACGCCGGTGCTGGCGCCGCGGAGCACGTCCCCGCCGTCCTCGAACGCCAGGGCCAGGGCGGGCTCCCGCGCGGCGGCCACGATCGTGATCCCGCCGACCCCCGCCACCGGGGACGCCGGGTCGATGCCGGCGAGGGTGAGGCCGACGTCCGGCGGCGGCGAGAGCATCAGGCCCGTCGGCGGCTGCGGGCGCCGGCGGCCGGGGCGGCCGGCCTGCGAGAAGACCGAGCTCACGACGCTCCACGGGCCGGGGTCGTCGCGCAGGAAGTCCGGCGGGGGCAGCGGTCGCGTGCTCATGCGTCCTCCTCGGGTGGTGTGAGCCATGCGCAGCCCCAGTCGCCGGCGACGAACAGGCCGTCGCGCGCCGGGGAGGGGGCGATGACGCGCGCGCCCTCGACCAGGCGGGCGATCGCGCCGTCGGGCGTGACGAGTGCGGCGACGGCGTCGTCGCCGTCGGGCGTGCCCAGCGCGATCAGCGCGCCGTCTGCGGACACGGCGAGGCTCGTGGCCCCCGGGACCGGCGACGCCCAGGCCGCCAGCGGGGCGGCGCCGCCGGGCTCCCAGACGCTGGTCGTGCCGTCCTCGTGGCGGGCCGCCAGCACGGGGGCCGCGGCAGCGGCGGCGAGCGCGACGATCGGGGACCCGGCGGCTGCGGCGGCGCCCGGCTCCCGGGGCGCGGCGCCCGCGGCGACCCACACGCTGCCGTCGGCGGCGAAGCAGATCGCCCCGCCCCCGCCCGGGCGGCGCGCCGTCGGCGCGTCCTCGCCGAGCGTCCACTCGACCACCTCGCCGTCGGCGACGGCGGCCACGGCGCGGCCGTCGGCGCGGATCGCGGCGGGGCCCGGGCCCAGCTCGGCCGCGATGTCGCCCAGGCTCGGCAGCACCACCGCCCGCCACCCGCCGTCGGCGTGCAGCAGGCCGGCGTTCGCCTCGGCGGCACCCAGCGTCCGGTCGAGGCCCGGGGGCCGCCGGTCGTGGATCACCACCACCTGCGGCAGCCGCAGGCTGAGCGCCGCGCCGGCGCCGGTCAGCAGCGCCAGCTTGCCCCCGGCCACCACGGCGGCCTCGCGGGCGGGCACGGGCGCGGCCGCCCGCGCGCGGAGGGGCCCGGAGTGCGGGCCGTCGACCGCCGCCTCGCCGGCGGGCGCGAAGCGCAGGCCGCGCGGGCCGCGCTCGACGCGCGAGACCGCCGGCACCGTCCCCGGCTCCACCGGGAGCATCGGGGGTCCGCCGCGCCTCACCCCTTCCTCCGGGCCTCGGCGATCCGGTACGCCATCCGGCTCTGGAGCGAGAACAGCTCGATGAAGCCGGGCGCCGCCCCCTGCGCGAACGAGGCGTCGGCGTTGAAGGTCGCGAGGCTCCGGTCGTAGATCGCGTTCGGCGAGCTGCGCGTGACCGCGGTGGCGCCGCCCTTGTAGAGCCGCATCGTGATCTCGCCCTCCACCTTCGCGTTCACCTGGTCCATGAACGCGTTCAGGTCCTGGAGGAGCGGCTCGTACCAGAGCCCCTCGTAGGCGAGCTGGGCCCACAGCGAGTCGAGCGTCGGCTTGAGCGCGTTCTGGCGGCCGGTGCAGACGAGCTTCTCGAGCTCGCGGTGGGCGTCGAGGATGATCTCCGCCGCCGGGACCTCGTAGAGGTCGCGCACCTTGAGGCCGACCACCCGGTCCTCGATGTGGTCGACGATCCCCACGCCGTTGCGGCAGCCGGCGTCGGCCACACGGCGGATCAGCTCCACCAGCGGCAGCTCCACGCCGTCGAGGGACACGGGCAGGCCGTCGCGGAACCCGATGCGGAGGTCCTCCGGCCGGTCCGGGGCCTCCGTCGGCGGCACGACGAGCTGGAAGACGTCGTCCGGCGGCGGCTGCTCGAGGTCCTCGATGATGCCGCCCTCGGAGGACCGGCCCCACAGGTTGTCGTCGATCGAGTACGGCCGCTCCACCGACGACGAGACCGGGATGCCGTGCTCCTGCGCGTACGCGATCTCCTCGTCGCGGCCCATCTGCCACTCGCGCACCGGCGCGATGACCTTCAGGTCCGGCGCGAGCGTCGCGACGGTCGCCTCGATGCGCACCTGGTCGTTGCCCTTGCCGGTGCAGCCGTGGGCGATCGTGTCGGCGTCGTGCTCGCGGGCGGCCTCGCACGCCAGCTTCGCCAGCAGCGGCCGGCCCAGCGACGTGAACAGCGGGTACCCGCCCTGGTACCGCGCGTTGGCCTTGATCGCGGGGGCGACGTAGTCGCGGGCGAACTCCTCCTTGGCGTCCACCACCAGGCTGGCGACGGCCCCCAGGTCGAGCGCCTTCTGGCGCACGGCGTCGAAGTCGTCGGTGGGCTGGCCCAGGTCGATGCAGAGCGCCACGACCTCGGCGTCGTACTCGTCCTGGATCCACTTCAGCATCACCGAGGTGTCCAGGCCGCCCGAGTAGAGCAGCACGACGCGGTGCACCTCGTGGGGCTGGGCGAGGTAGCCCGCGACGGGCGGGACGGGACGCTGTTCGGGCACGTGCTGGCCTCCGGTCGATTGGCGCCGGGAGTCTAGTGATCCCCATCAGGACTCGACCTCCGTGGGGTACCCCCGTGGTCGAGTGACGTCGTATACCGCCGATAAGGTAACCATGCGACGCGAGTACCCGACTGCAGCGACCCCAGTGACACCCGGCGTCCACTCATGCCTCCGCGTTCCCGCCGACCTCGCGGTCGTGACGTTCGTGCGCTCCGCGCTCGCCGCGGTGCTGGCGCGTGAGGAGTGGCCCGCGGACGGCGCCGCCCGCATGCTGCTCGCCTCCACCGAGGCGGTGACGAACGCGATCGAGCACGGCTCGCCGCTCGGCGGGGCCGTCGAGGTCGAGCTGACGGTGACCACCGAGCGCGCCCAGGTGCGCGTGCTGGACCAGGGCCGCCCCGGCACCCCGTGCCCGGTCATCCCCGAGGTCGCCCCGCCGCCGACGGACACGCGCGGCCGCGGCCTGCTCATCATCAGCCGCCTAGCCGACGACGTGGACCTGCGGTCCGCCGGCCTCGGCACCCAGATCTCCGCGGGCTTCCTCCGCGCCAACGCCGCGGCCGACGAGCCGCCGGCGTTCCGCCGGGCCGCGTAGCGCCCAGCGGCCCCGGGGCCGCGCTCTTCGACGGCTCTTCGTGTTCTCTGCGGATCCTCCGATCCGGGGTCCCTTCACTGCCTGGTGAACGGACCACGACCAGGAGGACGTCCATGACGATCACCAAGCCGCGCGCGATCGCCGCCGGCGTGGCCGCCCTGGCGCTCGCCGCCGGCGGCGCGACGGCCGTCGCCGCCACCTCCGGCGGCTCGGACGGGGGCTCCGGATCCTCGGCCGCCCCGGCCGCGACCACCACCACCCCCGACCAGCAGCAGCAGGCGCCCCAGATGGGTGGCGAGGGCTGCCCCGGCGAGGGCGGTGGGGGCGCCGGCGCGCCGTCCGGGTACGGAGGACCGCCGTCCGGCAACGGCACCGCGCCGGCGGCGCCGTCCTCCGGGACGAGCGTCTACTGAGGTGGCACCCGGCGCGGGCCCAGGCCCGCGCCGGGGACCTCACGGAATTCACCCCGACGCTCACAGGGGCCGCACGGGGAACCTCCTGAATCCTTCACATCCGCGTCGCAGGCTCCCCCCTGTCAGCACCACCGACCCTGAGGGGGGCGCCATGAGGATCAGCCGAGCACTCGCAACCACCGCGGCCTGCATCGCCATCGCCGCACCGACCGCGCTGGGCGCCGTCGTGAACGGCGGTGACGCCTCGGACGTGCTCTTCGGCTCGGAGCGCGCCGACCTGATCACCGCCGGCGGCGGCGACGACGTCGTGCAGGCGCTCGCCGGGCCCGACACCGTGCGCGCCGGCGACGGCGACGACGTGGTGCTGCTGGGCCGCGGCCGCGACGTGGCGTTCCTCGGGCCCGGCAACGACGTTGCCATCGGCGGTGACCGGGCCGACATCATCCTGGGCCAGGCCGGCGACGACTTCGTGAGCGGCGGCCGCGGCCGCGACCTGCTCACGGGCGGCAGCGGCGACGACCGCATCATCGGCGGGCGCCACAATGACGTGCTCTTCGCCGGCGTCGGCGAGGACGTGCTGCTCGGCGGGTTCGGGAACGACGTGCTCTACGCGCGCGCCGCCGACAACCAAGTCGACCGCCTCCACTGCGGCCCCGGCCGCGACAGCGCGTTCATCCGCGCCGAGGACCAGGCGGACGCGAGCTGCGAGCGCGTCGTGGTGGTGAAGGGCAACGAAACGGACCCCGGCGACGGCGACGACGTGCCGAAGGGGAACGCCAAGTAGGCGCGCAGGGGCCCCGGGGTCACCGCCGCGGGCAGGGGGGAAGCGACCAGCGGCGGAACCCCAACGCGGTGGCCCCTGGGGGCCGGCGGCAGCGCGCGCGCTCGAAGCCGGCCTCCGGCGCCATCACCCAGCCCCGGTCGAACCGGCCGTTCTGGGGCTTCCACTCGGTGAAGAAGCGCAGCGACCCGAGCGATCGTGCGTCCTGGGCGGCGCGCATCCAGAAGCGCGTCGGGGCCTTCGTCGTGACCTCGAGCGCGAGGAAGCGCTCGCCCTCGTCGGGGCGGTCGTTGTTGACGAACCACAGCCGCACGCCCAGCCCCACCACCCGCGTCGTCTTCGTGGTGCAGGGGTCGGGAACGTCGAGGCGCACCGACGGCGACCGCTCCGACGGCCTGCGGGCGAGCCGCCGCTCGGCATGCAGCACCAGGCTGAGAGGGACGGGGGCCTGCGCGCCGTCGCAGCGGAACACGAGCCCGGCGGCGGGCTTCAGCGGGTCCGCGTCGCCGAAGAGCGGCAGCTTCTCGAACCGGAACCCGCCCCGCGGGCTGAAGCCGCGCGTGGCGCCGACCCCGGCGGGGACGAGGTCGCCCGGCTGCACGTCCAGCGTGTAGGTGAACGAGAACCCGCAGGTCTCGTTGCTGAAGGCGTAGTAGCTCGCGGTCATGGCGACCTGCCCGGGGGTCGGCAGGGTCAGGGTCACCAGGCTCCCGATGTCGTCGTCGATCACGGTCCCGGGGGGTCCCGTGGTGGACTGGACGGCGGTCCCCGAGACCGCGTCGTAGTCGATCGAGATGGGCCTGCCGGCGACGAGCCGCGCCGGCGATCCCACCGCGGCCAGGGTCGCGCTCACCGCCGGCGGCGGCGGCACCGGCGTTCCGGGCGGGCACGGCGGGAGCGGGGGGCTCTGGGCCGCGCCGTGGGACGCGGCGAGCAGGGCGAGCGACCCCGCGACGAGCGCGGCGCCGGCCACCCGGCGGATCATCCCGCGGCCACCAGCGGAGGCAGCACCCGCCGGAACGCCGCCACGAGGGCGTCCAGGTCCTCCGGCTCGATGACGAGGGGCGGCAGCATGCGGATCGTCCGGGGCGAAGTGTCGTTCACCAGGAACCCCTCGTCCAGCATCCGCACGACGGCCTCCCCGGCGCGCGGCCGCGGCAGGTCGATCGCGCACATCAGGCCCCGGCCGCGCGCCTCCACGGCCAGGCCGTCGGTGACGAGCCCCTCGAGCCCGGCCAGGAGGTCGGCGCCCTTGCGCCGCACGTCCGTCTGGAGCCCGGCGTCGTCGAGCACGGCGCACGACGCGAGCGCGGCGGCGCAGGCGAGCGGCGACGCCGCGAACGTCGAGCCGTGGTCGCCCGGCTGCAGGATGGCGTCGTGCTCCGGCCGCGCCGTCACGGCGCCGATCGGCACGCCGCCCCCGAGGCTCTTGGCGATCATCATCACGTCGGGCACCACCCCCACGTCGTGGTGGGCCCACAGCGGACCGGTCCGGGAGAGGCCGGTCTGGATCTCGTCGATCAGGAGCAGCGCGCCGTGGCGGTCGCACAGCTCCCGCGCGAGCTCCAACATCGGCTGGGACACCGGGTGGACGCCCACCTCCCCCTGCACGATCTCGAGCACCACCGCGCACGTCCGGTCGCTCACGGCCGCGGCGAGCCCCTCCAGGTCGTCCCGCTCCACGTGCCGCACGCCCGGCACGAGCGGCCGGAACGGCTCCTGCTTGCCGGGCTGGCCGGTGAGCGACAGGGCGCCGTAGGTGCGGCCGTGGAACCCGTCGACCAGCGCCACCACCTCGGGCCGGTTCGGGCCGCCGTGCTTGCGCGCGATCTTCAGCGCCGCCTCGCTGGCCTCCGCCCCCGAGTTGCAGAAGAAGACGCGGCCGCCCAGCCCGCGGTCCCGGATCCACTCGGCGAGCGCGATCATCGGCTCGGTGTAGTAGAGGTTCGAGACGTTGATCAGGCGCCCGGCCTGCTCGGCGATGGCCGCCACCACCGCCGGGTGGCAGTGGCCGACGTTGTTCATCGAGATGCCCGCCATGCAGTCGACGAAGCGGCGGTCCTCGGCGTCGTAGAGCGCCGCCCCCTCCCCGCGCACGAACGACACCGGCTGCCGCCGGTAGGTGGGCATGAGCGCCGCCGCCTCGCGGGCGACCATCACCTCGTCGATCACTTCGTCACCTTCGTGCCGACACCGGATTGCGTGAAGATCTCGCCCAGCACGGAGTGCGGGACCCGACCGTCGACGATGTGGGCGGCGCCGACGCCCATCTCCAGCGCCTCCACCACCGCCCCGAGCTTCGGGATCATCCCCGACGCGACGGCCCCGGAGGCCATCAGGTCGCGCAGGTCGCGCAGACGGCACTCGCTGATCATGCTCGTGGGGTCCGCGATGTCGCGGTAGATGCCCTCCACGTCGGTCAGGAAGATCGCCTTGCGGGCGCGCAGCGCCCCGGCGAGCCGCCCGGCGACCGTGTCGGCGTTGATGTTGTAGCTCTGGCCGTGGCGGTCGACGCCCACCGACGCGATCACGGGGACGAACTCCGCGAGGCTCTCGAGCACCCACGGGTCGATGCTGGCGACCTGGCCGACGAAGCCGAGGTCGTCCTCGCTGTCGGCCTTCGCAGCCTCGATGAGCCCGCCGTCGTCGCCGGCGAGCCCCACGGCCGGGGCGCCGGCCACCTGGATCTGGGCGACGATCTCCTTGTTGATCTTGCCCACGAGCACCATCTTCACGAGCTCCATCGTGGGCGCGTCGGTCACGCGCAGGCCCTTGACGAAGCGCACCTCCAGGCCCAGCCGGTCGGAGTAGTGGGAGATGTCGGGGCCGCCACCGTGGACGATCACGGGGTTCATCCCCACCAGCTTCAGCAGGGCCACGTCCCGCGCGAACGACGCCTTCAGCTCGGGGCTGGTCATCGCCGCGCCGCCGTACTTGATCACGATCGTGTCGCCCGCGAATTCGCGGATGTAGGGGAGCGCCTCCAGGAGCACCCCGACCCGCGACCGCAGGTCGGGGGTGTCCGCCTCGCTCGCGGTCAGGTTCCCGTCCATCGGCGGCGGATGCTGACATACGGCGCGGCCGCGCGCGGGCGCTGACGGCCCGCGTCAATCAGCGGACGGCGGCCGCGCGGCGTGGCAGGCTCGGGAGGTGGGCCTCGGCCACGACCATCACGGGCACGACCACGCGCACGCGCACGACCCCGAGCGGCGTGGGGACGCACGGGCGCTGGCATGGGTCCTCGGCCTCACCGCCGGCTTCGCGGTGGCAGAGGTGGTGGGCGGCCTGGTCGCCGGCAGCCTGTCCCTGCTCGCCGACGCGGCGCACATGGTGTCCGACGTGGTGTCGCTGGCGCTCGCGCTCGGGGCGATCTGGCTCGCGCGCCGGCCGGCCTCGCCGCAGATGAGCTTCGGCTACCGCCGCGCCGAGATCCTCGCGGCGCTCGCCAACGGCGTCGGGCTGGTGGCCGTCTCGATCTGGATCTGGGTCGAGGCGGCCGGGCGGCTCTCGTCGCCCACCGAGGTGGAGGGCGGCGTGACGCTGGCCATCGGCCTGGCCGGCCTGCTGGTGAACATCGTCGGCGCCGCCATCCTGTGGCGCTCGCAGGCGGGGAGCCTCAACGTGCGCGCGGCCTTCTACCACGTGGTCGGCGACCTGCTCGGCTCGATCGGCGTGGTGGTCGCCGCCGTCCTGGTGCTGACGATGGGCTGGGAGCGCGCCGACCCCGTGATCGCGATCCTGATCGGCGCCCTGGTGCTGCTGAGCGCGTGGCGGGTGCTGCGCGAGTCGGTGAGCGTGCTGCTGGAGGGCACCCCGGAGGGCATCGACGCCGACGCGGTGGGCCGGCGGATGGCGTCGATGGACGGCGTGGCCGAGGTGCACGACCTGCACATCTGGACGATCACGTCGGGCTTCCCGGCGCTGTCCGCGCACGTCATGGTGGGCCAGGGCGAGGACTGCCACGCGCGCCGGCGCGAGCTGGCGGCGATGCTCGACGACGAGTTCGGCATCGGGCACTCCACGCTCCAGGTGGAGCACATCAGCTCCCGTCGCCTGCACACCGTCGCCCCGCAGGAGGAGGCCCCGTGAGCGACGCCCCCGACGTCGTCCGCGCGTTCGTCGACGCCTACGCCCGGGGCGACCGCGCCCGGGTCCGCGCGCTCGTCGACGACGCGCTGGATGCCCACGTCACGACCCCGGACGGCGGCGTGGACGACACCCACGGCGCCGAGGCGTTCATCGGCCGGCTCCCCGACCTCGAGGGCGCCGACCTGACGCTGACCGTCAGCCAGGCGGTCGAGGTCGAGCCGGGGCGGGTGCTGGCGATGGTCCGCGTGGAGGCCGCACGCAAGGGGGCGGTGCTGCACAACCACGGCGCCTTCCTGGTGCGCGTCGCCGGGGGCCAGCTCACCGAGCTCTGGATGGTCGATGCGCTCCCCGCCGAGAGCGCGGCGTTCTGGAGCGCCTGAGGCGGCTCAGCCCGCGATCAGGCCGGTCAGGTACATGATCGCGATGCCCGCCAGGAAGCCGCCGACGACCCAGCCGGACCCGAGTCCGCCGGGGGCCCGCCGGGCGATGTAGCGGCCGACCTCCACCACTACCTGCAGGGCCGCTCCGACGGCGAGGCCGAAGAACAGGACGGCCAGCACCTCGTTGGTCACGAACCCCCCGATCCACGCGCCCAGGATCGCGGGTGCGCCGGCGATCAGGGCCAGGGCGGCGAGGCGGGCCAGGCTCACCCGCTCCCCCTCCGCCATGGGGGCCACGATGCCGAGCCCCTCGGTCACGTTGTGGACCATGAAGCCCACGACCAGGAACGTCCCGAGGGCCAGCTCGCCGAGCGCGAACGACGTGCCGATCGCGAGGCCCTCGCCCATGTTGTGCAGGCCGATGCCGATGGCGACCATCGTCGCCAGGGCGACGCCCGCCAGCGGCGCGCCGCGCTCGGCGGCGGGCCGGCCGCGCGACAGCCGGTGCGCCACCCACGTGAGCCCCAGGTAACTGAGCGCGATGCCCATCAGCACCAGCCCCGGCCCGCCGAGCGCCCCGGGCAGGGCCGACTGGAGCTCCAGCGCCTCGGCCAGCGCGTCCACGGCCAGGAACGTCAGCAGCCCGCCGGTCATCGCCATGAACGCCGCCAGCCAGCGCGGGTCGGCCCGGCGCAGCGACGGCAGCCACAGCATCCCCAGGGCCACCGGCACCACGCCCACCAGCAGCCCGATCAGCGCGTAGCCGGCCGCGCTGCGCGCACCGGGATCGGTCGTCTCGACGGCGGCCGGCACCTCGTGCGTCGTCTGGATCCCGCTCGAGCTGGTCACGCCGATCAGGTACGGGTCGTCCTCGACCCACGTGTACGGGATCGTGATCGTGCGCGAGCGCAGCCGCCCGAGGGTGGCGCCTCCGTCGAGGGTGAACGGCACGACGGCGTCGTCGACGGTCACCACCGCGATCGTCAGGTCCTCGGGCTGCGGGTTCCGCACCAGCACGCTGATCTCGCCGGGGTGGAACTGGACGCGGCGGACCTCGAACGTGTCGGCCGGCGGCGGGCTGGAGCCCACCAGGCCCGTGATGGAGCCGCCCGACTGCACGAACGCGGCGGCGATCCCCACCAGCAGCACGATCGGCACCAGCACCAGCAGGCGCAGCCCCCACGTGCCCTGCGGGCGGGCGACCGGCTCGGTGCTCACTCGTCGACCACCTCGAAGAAGCCCATCCATCCGAGGTCGGTGAACTCGGACTGGTGGGCGTGGAACATGAAGCGGCCGGCGTTGTGCCAGTCGATCTCCACGATCCCGCGCTCGCCTTGGCAGAGCATGACCGTGTCCGTGTACTCGAAGTGGTCGGTGCTGCCGGTGCGGTAGTAGCGGAAGAACTCCCCGTGGAGGTGGAAGGAGTTGATGAAGTCGAACTCGGTGAGGTTGGCGAGGTAGATCCGCAGCGTCTCCGAGCGCTTCACCCGGATCGGGTACTTCGCGTAGTAGAAGGCGCGGCCGTTCACCGAGTAGAAGTTGTTCTCGCCGTCCCCGTCCGTGTCGTAGCCGTTCATCACCATGACGATCTCCCGCGCCGGCGGCCGCGGCGTCGGAGGGTCGATGATGAACGCGCCGTACAGCCCCTTGTGGATGTGCTTCTTCAGGGGCGTCGCGTGGCAGTGGTAGAGCTGCATGCCGTACGGGCGCGCGGCGAAGCGGTACGTGAAGCGGTCGCCGGGGTGGACGATCTCGAACACCCCGTCCATGTCGGCGGGGTGGATGCCGTGGAAGTGGATCGTGTGGGGGTGCGACCCGCCGTTGACGAAGTCCACCTCGAGGATGTCGTCCACGGTGGCCCGGATCACGGGGCCGGGGATGGTGCCGTTGTACGTCCAGCCGGGGAACGTCACGCCCTTGGCGATCTCGATGTCGCGGTCGGCGGCGACGATCTCGTAGCGCCGCACCCGCCCCGGCTGGTGCGGCAGCGCGGGCGGCGGGTTCAGGAGCGCGTCGAGATCCTTCGGCCCGCCCGGCGCCGGGACCGTCTCGCCGATCATGGCGGCGTGGCCCAGGGAGGCGTGGTCGTCCGGGGCGAGGCCGGGGGCGCGCTCGGCGCCGCGGAGCGCGGGCGCCGCGGCCAGGCCGGCCATGGGGAGGGCCGCGACCACGGGGGCCGCACCCATGAGCACCTGACGCCGGGTGAAGCGGGCCTTGTTTGCCATGGCTGAGTTATACATTTAGCCTTGACTAGTTCCAAGCGCCAGCCACGACTCGATCCGGGGACGCCGCGGGAGCTCGCGGAGGTCGCCCTCCCCGGCGAGGGCCGGGTTGCGGAGGCGGCGCACCGGTCTCTGACCGGAGGTCACCGGGGACTGCGGGCGGTGCTGCCGTTCCTGGGCCCCGCGTTCGTGGCGTCGGTGGCCTACGTCGACCCGGGCAACTTCGCGACGAACGTCGCCGCGGGGTCGCAGTTCGGCTACATGCTGCTGTGGGTGATCCTCGCCTCCAACCTGATGGCGATGCTCATCCAGGCGATGTCGGCGAAGCTCGGCATCGCGACCGGGATGAACCTGCCGGAGGTCTGCCGCGCCCGCTACCCGAAGCCGGTGTCGCGGGGGCTGTGGGTGCAGGCGGAGGTCATCGCGATGGCCACCGACCTGGCGGAGTTCCTGGGGGCGGCGCTCGGCTTCAACCTGCTGTTCGGGATCCCGCTGTTCTGGGCGGGCCTGCTGACGGGCGTGTTCTCGTTCGGGATCCTCCACCTCCAGTCACGCGGCGCCCGGCCCCTGGAGATCGCGATCTCGGTGCTGGTGGGGGTGATCCTCGTCGGCTTCGCCGTCCAGTTCTTCCTGTCCGACCCGTCGGGCTCGGGGATCGCGCAGGGGCTCACGACGCCGCGGTTCGAGGGGTCCGAGAGCCTGCTGCTGGCGACGGGGATCCTGGGCGCGACCGTGATGCCGCACGTGATCTACCTCCATTCGGCGCTGACGCAGCGGCGCGTGGTGGGGCGCTCGGAGGAGGAGCGGCGGCGGATCTTCCGCTTCGAGCGGATCGACGTGATCATCGCGATGGGCATCGCCGGCGTGATCAACATGTCGATGCTCGTGATGGCCGCGGCCGTCTTCCACGAGCGCGGGCTGACGGGGGTGGAGGACATCGACGAGGTGTTCGACCGCCTCGGCGACCTGGTCGGCTCGCACGCGCAGTACGCGTTCGGGGCGGCGCTGCTCGCCTCGGGCCTGTCGTCGTCGTCGGTGGGGACGCTCGCCGGGCAGGTGGTGATGCAGGGCTTCATCGACCGGCGGATCCCGCTGTGGCTGCGCCGCGGCCTGACGATGGCGCCGGCCCTGGTCGTCCTGGCGATCGGGGTCAACCCGAGCCGGGCGCTGGTGCTGAGCCAGGTGGTCCTGTCGTTCGGGATCCCGTTCGCCCTGATCCCGCTGGTGATGTTCTGCCGGGACCGGCGGCTGATGGGCGGCCTGGTGAACCGCCCCGCCACCACGGCCGTCGCGGTCGCGGTGGCGGCGCTGATCGTCGTGCTGAACGCCGTCCTGCTCGTCCAGACGCTGGGGTGACCGCTAGTCGTCTCTGGCCGGCTCGGTGACGGGCGCCCGCTCGGGCGGGTGGATGCGCAGGGCGCCCGACAGGACGAGCGTGATCAGCGGGATCCCGGCGGCCCCGGTGTCGGTGCCGAGGGGACGATTCGACGTGTGGGCGGTGTCCGGTGCCATTGATGAGCCTCCGGTCGCGGGTCGATGGGATGTAACCGATGGTGGCGGCCCAGCCCCGGCCTTCCCTTCGCCCGATGGCCAGGATTCCCGGCTCGGGGGTCGACCGCGTGCAGGGATCGGACTAGCGGGACCCGGCGTTCACTTGGCCACGACCCCACCGTCCACTTGGCCGCAGCGCGGTGCAATTGGACACGCGCGCGGTTCCAATTGGCCGCGGAATGCGTGCCCGACCGCCGAGGTCGCCGCGGGACGCATCCGTCTCACCCTTCAATGAAGGGGTTCATCGCGCGTCCAATTGGCTCGGGACCCGGCGTTCACTTGGCCACGACCCCTGCGTTCACTTCGCCGCGACGCGGTCCAATTGGACACGCGCGATTCCAATTGGCCCGCGGAGCGCGCCCAACCGACGAGATCGCCGCGGAGCGCATCCGTCTCACCCTTCAAGGAGGGGGTTCCTCCCACGTTCACTCGGCCGGTCGCCGGCGTTCACTTGAACGACCGGTGCGCGCCGGGAGTGGTCTAGCCGCTCATCCGTCCGGGCCGCAGGGGCCGCACATGGTCGCGGACCTTCTCGAGCATCGCCTGGAGCCGCTCCAGGTCGTCGGTGCCGAGCTGCTCGGTGAAGTGGCGGCGGATCCCGTCGCGGTGGACCACACGGGACGCTTCGAGCGCCGCCGCCCCCTCCGGCGTCATGTGCACCAGCACGACGCGCCGGTCGCCGGGCGGCCGCTCGCGGCGGACCAGGCCGGCCTCCTCCATCCGGTCGATCACCCGGGTCAGGCCGCTCTTGCTCGCCAGGATCCGGTTCGCGATCTCCGTCATCGGAACGCCGCCGCCCGCCTCCTCCAGGTTCACGAGGACGTCGTACCAGCGGAAGGACAGCCCGCCGGACGCCTGGAGCTCGGCGTCGAGGATGTCCGGCAGCGCGAGCGCGCACTCGAAGAACACGCGCCACGCCACCAGCTCCTCGCGGCGGGGGCTTGACAGATCTCGTTCGTTGTCAGAAAGTCCGTTGTGCAACTAAACGCATCTCAACTTTTGCTTGTGCGACTGATGCGGAGCGTACCACTTCGATCGGTCGGCAGTTCCGGGAGGAGGCGAGTCCGATGTCCCAGACCATCACCCCCGATCTCACCGCGTTCCACCGGGCCCACGGCACGGGCCGCTCCTACTGGGGGCCCGGCGACCTCTACACGTTCCTCGTCACGGGCGAGGAGTCCGGCGGGCAGTACTTCTCGATGCTCGCCGTCGTCCCACCCAACGGCGGCCCGCCGCCGCACACGCACAGCAACGAGGACGAGACGTTCTACGTCCTCGAGGGCACCCCGACGTTCCGCCTGGGCGACGAGCGGATCGTGGCCGGCCCCGGCAGCTTCGTGAACGTCCCGAAGGGCGTGCTCCACTGCTTCCGCAACTTCTCCGACGAGCCCGTCACGATGATCCTGACGTTCACGCCGTCGGGGATCGAGAAGTTCTTCGAGGAGACGCTGGAGCGGGCGTACGACATCACCGGCGCCGCCCCGGACAACATCGAGGAGGTCGGCCGGCGCTACGCCGAGGCGGCCCCCCGCTACGGCATGGAGTTCTTCCTCGAGGACTGACCGGCTAGGTGTGGTACTCGGCGTTGAGGGTGACGTAGGCGTGGCCGAGGTCTGACGCCCACAGCTCGGCCGCGCCGTCGCCGCGGCCGAGGGCCACCTCCAGGTCGTACTCGTCCAGGGCCAGGACCTCGACGGCGCGGGGGTCGGCGAACGGGACGCCGTCCACCGTCACCTCCGGCTCCTCGATTGCCCCGGACGCCCCCGCCAGGGCCTGCCCCACCGACTGGGAGATGCGGCCCCAGTTGGGGTCCCGCCCGAACCAGGCCGTCTTCACCAGCGACGACTCCCCCACCGCCCGCGCGACGCGCTCGGCCTCGGCGTCGTCGCGGGCGCCGCGCACCAGGACGCGCACCGCGTGCTCGGCCCCCTCCCCGTCCTTCACCATCTGGACGGCGAGCCAGCGGCACACGCAGGCCAGGGCCTCGGCGAACCGGTCGCGGTCCGCGCCGGCGAGTGGGGCGCCCCGCCCGCCGGCGAACACCAGCAGCGTGTCCGACGGGCTCATCTGCGCGTCCACGCTGATCCGGTTGAACGAGACCCGCGCGGCCTCCGCCGTCATCCGCTGCAGATCGGCCGCGTCGATGGCCGCGTCGGTGGTGACGTAGGCGAGCATCGTCGCCATGTCCGGCCGGATCATCCCGGCCCCCTTCGCCGCCGCGCCGACCGCCACCCCGCCGCCGCCGGGCAGCGCCAGCCGGAACGCGCCGCCCTTCGGCGCACGGTCGGTGGTGCAGATCGCCGCGCCGAAGTCGCCGCCGCCCTCCTGCGACAGGCCCGCGACGGCCGCGTCGATGCCCGGGCCCGTGATCCCCATGTCCAGGCGCTCGCCGATCGTCCCGGTGCTGCACACCGCCACCTCACCGGGATCCAGGCCCATGCCGGCGGCGGCGCGGGCCGCCATCGCGTGGGCGTCGTCCAGGCCCGGGGACCCCGTGGCGGCGTTCGCCTTCCCGGCGTTCACCACCACCGCCCGCAGGCGGCTGCGGTCGAGGGTGCGGTTGCGGATGACCGGGGCGGACGGCAGGGCGCTGGTCGTGTCGACCATCGCCGAGGCGGCGGGTCCGTCGGCGACGAGCACCCCTACGTCCTTCAGCCCCGACGGCTTGAGCCCGCACGCGACGCCCGCCGCGCGGAAGCCCGCCGGCGTGGTGACCGAGCCGCCCGGCACGGGCGCGAGGCCCTCGGGGGCTCGGAGCCAGTCGGCGCGGGCCACCGGGCTCAGCCCTGGACTCAGAGGAGGCCCTCCGTCTCCGGCAGCCCGGCCATGAGGTTCAGGTTCTGGACGGCCTGGCCGGCCGCGCCCTTGCCGAGGTTGTCGATCACCCCGAACGCGGTGATCCGCCCGCCGCGGGGGTCGGCCATCGGGCACACCTGCGCGAAGTTCGTGTTCTGCACGGCGCGCATCCCGGGCGGCCGCTCCACCACCTCCACGAAGGGGTGGTCGGCGTAGCGGTCGGCGTAGAGCTGGAGCAGGTCGTCCTGGTGCGGCACGTCCCGGCCCACCACGCGGGCGTAGCAGGTGGACAGCAGGCCCCGGTCCACCGGGACGAGGTGCGGGGTGAACGTGACGGGGACGCCGAGCTCCTGCTCGATCTCCGGCGTGTGGCGGTGGGCGTACACCTTGTAGGGGCTGACGTTGTCGGCGGCGCTGGAGTAGTGGACCGTCTCCGTGGGTGTGCGGCCCGCGCCGCTGACGCCGCTCTTGGAATCGATGACCACGTCGTCCAGGTGGCCCTCGAGCGGCAGCAGCGCCAGGATCGACGCCTCCGGGAAGCACCCCGGGTTCGCGACCACCCGCGCCTCGGCGATGCCGTCGCGGTAGCGCTCAGGCAGGCCGTAGACCGCCTCGGCCAGCAGGTCGGGGCGGGGGTGGGCGAAGCCGTACACCGGCGGGTAGAGGTCGCCGTCGCGCAGGCGGTGGTCGGCCGACACGTCCAGCACCCGGACGCCCCGGTCCACGAGCTCCGACACCAGTGCCGCGGCCTCGGCGTGCGGGTACGCGACAGCGGCGAAATCGCCCGGTGACGTCGAGGCGACGTCCGGCGCCTCCAGCACCCGCTCCACCCGGTACTGCGGCGCGACGTCGACCAGCCGCCGCCCCGCGTCGCCGCGGGCGGTGATGACCCCGAGCTCGAACGTGGGGTGCGCGTCGATGTAGGCGGTGAGCTGGGCGCCCGCGAAGCCCGCGGCGCCGAAGACGTGGACGGTCGGCACCGTCAGCCCCTGAGGCGCGCGCCGCGCTGCGCCAGGGCGTCGCGCACGCGCGCGACGGCCGCTTCGATCTCGTCGTCGGTGAGCGTCCGGCCCGGGTCGGCGAGCGACATCCGCAGCGCCAGGCTCACGTGGCCCGCGTCCACCTGCTCGCCGGCGTAGCGGTCGAACACGCGGACGTCGCGCACCAGCGGGGCACCCGCCTCACGCGCGGCGGTCACCAGGTCGGCGGCGGGGACGTCCTCCCCCACCACCAGCGCCAGGTCGCGCGTCGAGACCGGGACGGTCAGCAGGTCCTCGTACTGCGCCGGGCCGCCCTGCGCGGCGAGCAGCGCCTCCAGGTCGAGCACCACGGCGGCGACCGGCCCCGCGACGTCGAAGCCGCGCAGCACCAGCGGGTGCACCTCGGCGGCCCAGCCCACCACCTGCTCGCCCGACACCAGCCTCGCCTGGCGGACCGGGTGGAAGTAGGGCGCCGCGTTGGCCCGCGCCTCGGCCCGCACCCCGGCGGCGCGCGCGAGCGTCGTCGCGAGCCCCGTCGCGGTCCAGACGTCCACCGCCCGGGGGTCGGCGCGCCAGCCCTCGGTGCGCTCGCGGCCCCACCGGACCGCGGCCAGGAAGGGCCGCTCCAGCGCCTGGCCGTCGTCCTGCGGCGCGTAGGTGCGCCCGATCTCGAACAGGCCGCCGTCGGTGATCTGGTGCGCCTGGTTGCGCGCGACGGCGCGGAGGAGCCCCGGCAGCATCGACCGGCGCATCACGGCCATCTCGGCGCTCATCGGGTGGTCCATCCGCACCAGGTCCCGGCGGGGGTCGTCGGGGCCGATGCGCAGCAGGTCGAGGTCGGCCTCCGGCACCTGGCGGTACGTGATCGCCTCGCTCAACCCCAGGTCGGCGCACAGCCGTGTCAGGCGCCGCTCGAGCTGCTGCGCCGGGGTGAGCCGGCCGGTGCCGACGAGCCGCGGCAGCAGCGCGGGGATGTCCCCGAGCCCCCGGATGCGCCCGACCTCCTCGATCAGGTCGATCTCGCGCGTCAGGTCGGAGGCGCGCTCGTACGGGATCGCGGCGGTGAGCGCATCGGCGCCGGGCGTGACGCCCAGGCCGAGGCGGCCCAGAATCGCCTCCGACTCCTGCGCCGGGACCTCGACGCCCAGGATCATCGGCACGCGCGCGTGCCGCATCCGCACCGGCTCCCGGGGCGGCGCCGGGTCGCCCACGTCGATCGTGCCGGGCACCATCGTCGCGCCGACGAGCTCCACGAGCATCCGCGACGCCACCGACATGCCGCGCGCGGGCAGCTCCCGCGGCAGCCCCTTCTCGAAGCGCCCGCTCGACTCGCTGCGCAGCCCGAGCCGGAGGGAGGTGTCGAGGATCGTGGGGCCGTCGAAGCTCGCCGCCTCCAGCAGCACGCGGGTCGTGCCCTCGTGGACCTCGGCGAACTCGGCGCCGAAGATGCCGGCGATCACGGCGGGGCGCTCGGCGTCGGCGATGGCGAGCATCGAGGAGTCGAGCACGCGCTCCTGGCCGTCCAGCGTGACGATCCGCTCGCCGTCCCCCGCCCGCCGGGCCACGACCTTCGCGCCGGCCAGCCGGTCGAGGTCGAACGCGTGCAGCGGCTGCCCCGTGAGCAGCATCACGTAGTTGGTGACGTCCACGACGTTGTTGATGGCCCGCATGCCGGCCGCCTCGAGGCGCCGCGCGAGCCAGCCGGGCGACGGGCCGACGCGCACGTCCAGGAACACGCGCGCCATGTACCGCGGGCACAGATCCGGGTCGAGGACCTCCACCGACGCGTGGTCGCGGACGTCGCCGTCCCCCGCCGGCGGATCCGACTCGTCGAGGGGCGCCAGCGCGGCGCCGGTCACGGCGTGCACCTCCCGCGCCACCCCGTACAGGGCGAGGCAGTCGGGCCGGTTGGAGGTGATCTCCAGCTCCAGGACGGTCTCGGCCAGCGGCAGCACCTCGGCCAGCGGCGTCCCCGGGGCCGGCCCCTCGGGCAGCTCCATGATCCCGGCGTGGTCGTCGCCCAGGCCGAGCTCGCGGGCGGAGAGGATCATCCCCCGGCTCTCGACCCCGCGGAGCTTCGCGACGCCGAGCGGCTTCTCGGCGCCGGGCAGCAGCGCGCCCGGCAGCGCCACCGCGACGGTCTGGCCGGCGGCGACGTTGGGCGCGCCGCACACGATGCCGGCGGGCTCCGGATCGCCCAGGTCGACGCTGCACACGCGCAGGCGGTCCGCGTTCGGGTGCTGCTCGGCGGACAGGACGCGGCCCACCCGGAACGACCCGAGGTTGCCGTTGGTGTCCGGCACGCCGGTGTGGTGGATCGCCTCGACCAGCGTCCCGCTGCCCGACAGCGCCCTCGCGAGGTCCTCGGCGGGGATGCCCGGGTCGACGTGGTCGCGCAGCCACGAGAGCGGCACCCTCACGCGAACTGCTCCAGGAAGCGCAGGTCGTTCTCGAAGAACAGCCGCAGGTCCGGCACCCCGAAGCGGATCATCGCGATGCGGTCCAGGCCGCAGCCGAACGCGAACCCGGTGTAGCGCTCCGCGTCGATGCCGCAGGAGGTGAGGACGTTCGGGTCGACCATCCCCGCGCCCGCGAGCTCGAGCCAGCCCGGCCGGCCGTTCTTGTCGGTGTACGACACCTGGATGTCCACCGAGGGCTCGGTGAACGGGAAGAAGTGCGGTTGGAGCAGGATCTCCCGGTCCCCGCCGAGCAGCTCGCGGAAGAAGTGGAGCATCGTGCCCTTGAGGTGGGCGAGCGTGAGGCCCTCGTCCACCGCGAGCCCCTCCATCTGGTGGAACATCGGGCTGTGGGTGGCGTCGATGTCGTCGCGGCGGTACACGGCGCCCGGCGCGATCAGGTAGATCGGCGGCTCGGTGCGCTGCATCTCGCGCACCTGCACCGGGGACGTCTGCGTGCGCAGCATCCGGTCGGGCCGGCCCTGGATGAAGAACGTGTCGCTGGGCGAGCGGGCGGGGTGGCCCGCCGGCGTGTTGAGCGCCGTGAAGTTGTGCCACTCGGTCTCGACCTCGGGGCCGTCGGCCACCCGGTAGCCGAGCCCCAGGAGGATGTCCTCCATCTCCTGGCGCACCTGCGTGATCGGGTGGATCGCCCCGAGCGGGTGGGGGTCGCCGGGCAGCGTGACGTCGGCGGTGTCGCGCTCGAGCGCGGCGCCCATCTCCTCGGCCTCGAGCGCGGCGGTGCGCTCATCGAACGCCCCCTCGACCGCGCGCCGCGCCAGGTTGGCGGCCTTGCCCACCTCGCCCCGCCGCTCGGGCGGGAGGGAGCCGATCGACGCGAGCACGGTGGCGAGCGCGCTGCGGCGGCCGGTGTGGGCCACCCGAACGGACTCGAGCTCCGCGAGGTCGGACGCGCCGGCGATCGCCGCGAGCGCCTCCTCCTGGATCGCCGTGAGGTCGGGCTCGCTCATCGGCCTTCGAGGGTATCCGACGACGTCGCGCGCTGACGCACCGCCTCCGCCATCAGCGCGGCGCCGGCGGCGGCCACGTTGAGCGACTCGGCGCCCTCGGCCTGGGGGATCGTGACCCGCACCACGTCGCGGCCCGCGGCCAGGCCCTCCAGGGCGGAGCCCAGGCCCGCCCGCTCGTTGCCGAGCGCCAGCACCAGCGGCCGCGCGAGGTCGGCCTTCCAGGGCGGCACCCCGCCCCGCGGCACGGCGGCCAGCACCGCGAAGCCCTCGCGGGTGGCGAGGTCGGCGGGGCTCACGCCCTCCAGCAGCGGCAGCGCGAAGGTGGCGCCCATCGCCGCGCGGGCGGCGCGGGGGTGGAACGCGTCGGCCGAGCCGGGGCCCAGCGCGAGCCAGTCGGCGCCGAGCGCAGCGGCCGTGCGCACGAGGGTGCCGACGTTGCCGGGGTCGGCGACGCCCGCCAGGTACACGCCCAGGTCGGGCGGGAAGGCGACGTCGCGGAAGCTCCGCGGCGCCGGCTGGGGCACGATCGCGATGACCCGCGGGGCGGCGGCCAGGCCGCTCGCCTGGGCCATCAGCTTCGGCGGCACCAGGTAGCGCTCGGCCAGGCCGGCGGTGGCCGCCACCCGGGGATCGTCCTCCGCGAACCGCTCCTCGTCCCAGAGCATGGCGACGGGCCGCGACCCGGCGGCGAGGGCGGCGTCGACGAGGTCCTCGCCCTCGGCCACCAGCAGGCGCCGCTCGCGCCGCACCTTCTTGGCCTGCAACGCCCGCGCCAGCTGGAGCGCGGGGTTGCGCGGCGAGGTCGCGAGCCGCAGCCCGCGGGGCGGCTTAGGCTGCGGCGGTGACGCGCTCGCGGGCGTCGCGGGCGCGGGCGCAGAGGGCCGCGAAGGATGCGGGCTCATGGGTGGCGAGCTCGGCCAGGATCTTCCGGTCGAGCTCGACCTCGGCGAGCTTGAGGCCGTGGATGAGCTCACCGTAGGTGAGCCCGTTCTCTCGAGCCGCGGCGTTGATGCGCGCGATCCACAGGCGGCGGAAGTCGCGCTTGCGCACCCGGCGGTCGCGGTACGCGTACCGCAGGGAGCGCTGGACCTGCTCCTTCGCGCGCTTGTACGAGGAGTGCTTGGTGCCCCAGTAGCCGCTGGCCTGATCGAGGACCTTGCGCCGCTTCTTGCGGGCGCCGACCGAACGCTTCACGCGCGCCATCCGTCTACCTCTTCCCCAGCATGCGCTTGACGCTGGGCACCACCTCGGGGGCCAGCGTGACCTCCTTCGAGAGGTGCCGCTGCTCCTTGCCCGACGTGTTCTCGAGGTTGTGCCGCAGCCCGGCGCGCTGGAACATGATCTTGCCGGAGCCGGTGACGCGGAACCGCTTGGTGGCGGCCCTGCGGGACTTCATCTTGGGCATGCGGAAAATTCCTCGACGGGTTCGGGACCGGCGGAGAACACTAGCCGAATCGCGCGCGGCACGCGAGGATGGGCGACGCCCCGGGTGTCCACGCCGCGTGCGCCGGGTACCCACCTGACCATGCGCCGCGTCCTCACCGTCCTCGCCGCGATCTGGGCCGCCGTCTCGGTGGCGTGGTGGATCCGCGGCCGGCGCCGCAAGGGTCTGGAGCACGCCGGGCCGGGCCACGCCGATCCCGGCACCGTGGGCGGGGCGGCCGACGACGCGGTGGTGAAGGCCCGCGTCGAGACCGAGTTGTTCCGCGACCCGGACGTGCCGAAGGGGGACGTGGTCATCGACGTGAACGCCGGCGTCGTGACCGTCCGCGGACAGGTCGCGGCGGCGCTGGTGGACGACCTGCCGGTGCGGATCGCCGCGGTCGACGGGGTCGTGCGCGTCGACAACCGGCTGTACGCGCCGGGCGCCCCACCCGCGGCGTAGCGCCGGGCCGGCCCCGCGGGCGGTTCTAGGAGGAGGCGGTCGCCTCCGCCTCGGCGGGGGTCTCGGGGGCCTCCGCGGGCGCCTCGGCAGGGGCGTCGGGCGCCTCGGCAGGGGCGTCGGGAGCCTCGGCAGCGCCTTCGGGAGCCTCCGCAGCGCCTTCGGCGGTCTCCGCGGGCGTCTCTCCGCCGGGCGGCGGCGGGTTCTTGACGGGCGCGAGCATCATCACCATGTTGCGGCCGTCCAGGTTCGGGCGGCTCTCGACGATGGCCAGGTCCTTCAGCTCCTCGGCGAGGCGCAGCAGGATCGACTCGCCCCGCTCCGGGTGCAACAGCTCACGGCCGCGGAACATGATCGTGATCTTGACCTTGTCCCGGTGGCGGAGGAACCGCTCGACGTGCCCCTTCTTGGTGGCGTAGTCGTGCGGGTCGATCTTCGGCCGGAACTTGATCTCCTTGATGGTGATCGTGCTCTGGTGGCGCCGAGCCTGCTTGGCCTTCTGCTCCTGCTCGTAGCGCCACTTGCCGTAATCCATGATCCGGCACACCGGCGGGCGCGCGTCGGCGGCCACCTCGACGAGGTCCAGGGACGCCTGGTTGGCGATCTCCTGCGCCTGTGCGAGGGGCACCACGCCCCGGTTCTCGCCGTCCGCGTCGATGAGCCGCACCGACTCCGCCCGGATCGCGTCGTTGATCCGTGTGGACGGCCCGGCCGGCGGACGCGTGTCTGGCCCGCGCCTAGGAGGCAAACGCCACCCGGCGTCGCGGCTCGGTGATGTCGGTGAGGTGCTGTACCAAGAGGTGATCTCGCGACTGCGAGGTGTCGGAGACTAGCACCCCGCCTCAGATGACAGGAGGGGGCGTGCCGTCCGGCACCACCACGTACTGGCGGAGGTGGAGGTCGCGGAAGGTCACGGGGCCGCGCGGTCCCGGCACGTGGTCCACGTTGATGCCGGTCTCCGGGGCGCCCAGCAGCTTGAACCCGTCGAGCAGCCGGGTCGTGGCGTTCCAGAACGCCCCCGTCCCCCGGTAGGCGGCCAGGAACTCGCCTGCCGCGACGGCGTCGGCGGTCACGATGCCCGCCGCGAGGCCGGACGTCTCGGCGTTCGCGATCGCCGCGGCGGCGGCCGGCGACGCCGCCGGCGCCAGCGTGACGGTGGCCTCCGACCCGTCGTCGAGCGCCCACTCGTGGCCCAGCGGGTGGTCGTGGGGAGGCAGGGACGGCCGGATGTCGAGCCCCTCGAGCTGCGCGACCAGCCCCGGCGCCCACTCGTCCCAGCGGGCGGCGTCCACCAGCAGGAGGTTGAGGCGGTTGCAGACGCCCAGGCGGTCGAGGCTGCCGGCGACGAGGTCGCGCGTCATGCCGGGGTCGGCGTCACGGTGGATGAACAGCACGCCACCGCCCTCAGCGTGGGCGAGCGTGCGGACGCCGTGGGCGGCGGCCTCGCGCGCGAGGGTGGCGGTGGTCTCCCCGCTGCCCCGCAGGATCACCAGCGGGATGAGGCCGGGCTGGGAGACGAGGGCCCGCGCCGCGTCGCGGTCCGGCGACGGCAGCACCTGTACGGCGCTCGGGTCGACGCCCCCGTCTGCCAGCGCCGGGGCGATCACGTGCTCGTGCAGCGCCAGCGCGGAGGCGAGGGCCGCGGACCCGGTGCGCAGCACGCCCGCGTTGCGCGACTTCACCAGCTGCGACGCCACGTCGACGGTGACGTTCGGGCGCGCCTCGTAGTTCGCGCCGATCACGCCCACGGGGCGCCGGACCTCGTGCACGACGAGCCCGCCGGGCAGCGCCCGGGTGCCGACGTGCGGGTCGGGGTCCGGGAGCCCGGCGAGCTCGGCGAGCTGGCCGCTCATGGCGTCCAGGCGCCCCGGGTCGAGCCGCAGGCGGTCGACCAGCGCGGGTGCCAGGTGGCCCACCGCCGCCGCGACGTCCGCCGCG
>BFBZ01000107.1_pt1 | contig 132157 bp, 207 predicted proteins | sample 1888401 | NCBI WGS metagenome assembly BFBZ01 (sample SAMD00112614, study PRJDB3348) | symbiont metagenome | host: Chara braunii
CCTCGATCTTCTTGCCGACATATTCCGGCGTGCGCCCGACCATCAGGCCGGCGACGAAGATCGCGAGCACGACGAACAGCAGTATGCCGTAGAGCCCGGCGCCGACGCCGCCTATGATGATCTCGCCGAGCTGCATGTTGATCAGCGGGATCATGCCGCCAAGCGCGGTGAAGCTGTCATGCATGGCATTGACCGCGCCGCAGGAGGCGGCCGTCGTGATCACGGCGAACAGTGACGACGCGACGATGCCGAAGCGGACCTCCTTGCCTTCCATGTTGCCGCCCGTCAGTCCCAGCGCGTTCAACGTGGTCGTACTGTTGGCCTCGGCCCAGTAGGTGATGGCGACGCCGGCGATGAACAGGACGCCCATCACGGCGAGGAGCGCCCAGCCCTGGCGCTGGTTGCCGACCATGCGGCCGAACACGTTGGTCAGCGCGGCACCGAGCGCGAAGATCGAGAGCATCTGGATGAAGTTCGATAGCGCGTTCGGGTTCTCGAACGGATGCGCGGCGTTGGCATTGAAGAAGCCGCCGCCATTGGTGCCGAGCATCTTGATCGCGACCTGCGAGGCCACCGGGCCGACCGCGATGGTCTGCTTCGCCCCTTCCAGCGTCGTGGCCTCGACATAGGGCCCGAGCGTCTGCGGGATGCCCTGCCAGACCAGGAACAGCGTGTAGACGATGCAGAGCGGCAGCAGCACATAGAGCGTGCATCGGACGACGTCGACCCAGAAATTGCCGACGGTCCGCGCCGAGGCGCGCGAGAAGCCGCGGATCAGCGCGATCGCGAGCGCGATGCCGGTCGCGGCTGACAGGAAGTTCTGGTGCGTGAGCCCGAGCATCTGCACGAGATAGGAGAGCGTGCTCTCGCCGCCGTAGTTCTGCCAATTGGTGTTGGTCAGGAAGCTGATCGCGGTGTTGAAGGAGAGATCCTCGGCGACCGCGGACTGTCCCGCGGGATTGAACGGCAGCACGGCCTGCAAGCGCATCACGCCGTAGATGATCAGGAAGCCGCCGACATGGAACAGCAGCATCGCGACCGTGTAGGTCAGCCAATGCTGCTCGCGGCGCTCGTCGACGCCGCCGATCCAGTAGATTGCGGACTCCACCGGCCGCAGCACCGGCGACAGGAAGGTGCGCTCGCCATTGAAGACGCGCGTCATGTGCCAGCCGAGCGGCTTGGCGAGCGCGACGATGACGGCGCAGTAGAGCAGGATCTGGATCCAGCCGATCACAGTCATGGGGATGTTGTCCTTGAAGGTGCGACGGTGGCGGTCAGAACCGCTCGGGCCGCAACAGCGCGTAGGTGAGGTAGATCAGAAGGCCGAGCGATACCGCGCCGGCGAGCGAATAGTCGAAGATCATGGCTCGTCTCCTAGAGCCGCTCGCAGGCGTAGGTGTAGCCGATCGCCAGGGCGAACAAGCCGGCGGCCAGCGCCAGCATCAGGATGTCCAACATGGTGTGCTCCTCATGCGCGCGAAAGACGCGCAACGCTTGGAGCGGCCGGGAGCGCCGGTGCGGCCACGGTCCGTTCCATGGCGGACAGATGGCATCCGACCTCATAGGTTTTCGAGACAGCACCGCCGACAGAGTTATAGGAATCTCATAAAGACCGCGGCGTTCTCCCGCCCCCCGGCAGAACCGCGCGGCCGCAGCCGCATATGAACCGGCCATGCCGCCGAGGCGTCTTTATGCGCCGGCTATTTCTTCCCGCCTTCGCCCCTCTCGCATTCCTACGCCGCCGTCGACCACATTGCCGATCAAGGCCCATCGGGCCATCGCTCACTGACGACGGGAGGCCGGCATGGCTGCCTTGACGACACGACCGGATGTGCCCGAGCGGGTACAACTCGCGCAGACCACGACGGCGATGCTGACGGCCCTGCTTGGCGAAGACGAGGGCGTCTCACCGTTGTCGGCGCGAGGGCGACGCCGGCTGCGGATCGCACGATTGCTGGAGACCGACGCGCGGATCGATGCCGCGCTGGAGCTGGTCGCGCTGCAATTGCCACGATGGCAGCTCCGGCGCATCGCCTATGATGACGGCGAATGGCACTGCGCATTGTCGCAACAACGCGAATTGCCGGACTGGCTCGATCATTGTGTCGAAGCCCGCCACGCCGATCTCGCCCTCGCCATTCTCCACGCAGCCGCCGAGGCCCGCCGTCTCGAGCCCGGCGTCTCGCAGACTGACGCAAGGCGCGGCGTCCAGGCCGAACCGGGGCTTGCCGACCTGCTCTGCTGCGACAACTTCTGAGCCGGTGTTACCTGCTCGACGCTGATCTCCACCGACAAGCCCGCTGAGCGTCCGGCGGCCAGGGTCCTGCTGCGCAGCCTCGCCGCCCTGCTCTGGATGGCCATGATCCTGTGTGCCATGCTTGCGGTGCTGCGCCGCGAGGGCGTGTTCGCCGCGGGCCTGAACCATTGGGACGAGATGATCGGCTACACCGCGCTCTTTTGCGCGGCGATGGCGCTGATTCAGTCGTCCGGAAACTAAGCCCCTGCGCCGCAAAAAAAAGGGGCGGCCGATCCGGCCGCCCCGCTTGTCTCATCGTCGATCGGTCAGAAGATCTTGACCGCGCTTTCCAACGTCTTCCAGACACCCCATGCCAGCGGCACACCGACGAAGGCCCAAAACAGGGCGGCCTTGACGTCGAGACCGCCCTTGCCGATGCCGAACGACCCGTGCTGGATCGCCGACTCGTTCTTGGCGAGCTCCGCCTGGTACTTCGCGACTTCGTCCGCGCTCATGTTCCACTTGTCATCGACGGGCTTGATCAGGAAGTTGCAGATCAGGCCGGCGAGCAGCATGGCGCAGAGAATATACATCGTCGTGTTGTACAGCTGGTCGCGCGGCACGCCGGCGGCAAGCTGGAACTCGCGGATGTAGTTGACGACCACCGGACCGATGATGCCGGCCGTCGCCCAGGCCGTCAGCAGACGGCCGTGGATGGCGCCCACGAACTGGGTGCCGAACAGGTCGGCCAGATAGGCAGGCACCGTCGCGAAGCCGCCGCCATACATCGAGAGGATGATGGCGAAGGCCGCCACGAACAACAGCTTCGAACCCATCGCTGCGAAGGTCGGCGCCAGCGCATAGAGCACGATGCCGATCAGGAAGAAGCAGTAATAGGTGTTCTTGCGGCCGATGTGGTCCGACAGCGACGCCCAGAAGAAGCGGCCGCCGATGTTGAACAACGACAACAGGCCGGCAAAGCCTGCCGCGATGCCCGCGATCGCGGCCTTCTGGCCGGCGTCGAGCTGGTTGAAGCTGACATCAGGCAAACCGATCAGCTTGCCGGCGAAGATCTCCTGCAGCATCGGCGAGGCCATGCCGATCACGCCGATACCGGCCGACACGTTCAAGCAGAGCACCCACCAGACCAGCCAGAACTGCGGAGTCTTGTGCGCGTTGTCGAGGTGCACATGGTGCTCCGAGATCATCGCCTTCTTGACCGCCGGCGGCGTCCAGCCTTCGGGCTGCCAGCCGACCGGAGCGACGCGATAGGCAAAGGCACCGATCATCATGAAGACGAAGTAGATCACGCCCATCGTGACGAAAGTCTCCCAGACACCCACCGAGGTCGGGGTCTTGAAGTAGTTCATCAGCAGGTTGGCGAGTGGAGCACCGATCATCGCGCCGCCGCCGAAGCCCATGATGGCCATGCCGGTCGCCATGCCGCGCCGGTCCGGGAACCATTTCACCAGGGTCGACACCGGCGAGATGTAGCCGAGGCCGAGGCCGATGCCGCCGATGACGCCGGCACCGAGCCACATCATCCAGAGCTGGTGAACATAGATGCCGAGCGCCGCGATCAAGAGGCCACCGCCCCAGCAGCAGGCTGCAACGGCACCCGCCTTGCGCGGTCCGGCCCGCTCGAGCCAGCCACCCCAGACCGCCGCGGAGCCACCCAGCAGTACGAAGAACAGGGTGTACATCCAGCCGAGGCTCGCGACCTTCCAGTCGCAGGTCGTCGTGAACAGCTCCTGCACCAGGGTCATGTCCGGGCAGGCCTGGGTCTTGGTCACGCCGATCGCGCGCGACAACGGCAGCCAGAACACCGAGAAGCCATAGGCCATGCCGATGCAGAGATGGATGCACAGCGCAGCCGGAGGAACCAGCCAGCGGTTGAACCCCGCCTTGGCGACCGTGTGCTCACGATCGAAGATCCCCGCCTGCGCGCCCGGGAGCGTGCCCGCGCTTTCAATGGTAGCCATGCATCCCTCCCCTACGGACTCTCGTCCAACGCAACAACGTCATGTTCTGTCCCCTTGATCAGAATCAATACGCCCACTCACCCCGCCCGCTATCGCGTACCAGAGCAGTCTTGCAACGCACAAACGCTCATCACTGCCTCGATGCGCATAACACCCCACCCGAGACGTTATGCCCTCACCATTCTTGTGCCGCTGGTCTGCCTGGCCCGCTCCCCAGCGGGCATGACTCGCCCCCCGCAACCTCCGCGGAAGCGCCCCAATTGGTGCAGAACCGAGGCAAATTGTCGATAGTAAAATGGTAATAATCGGTCAATCTTGGTGGATTGATCGCACTGCAGCGCGAATGTGTTGCTAGCACACACACAAATTCACGTGCAACCAACGCGACCGCCACTCCCGGCTGTAGTCATGTTGCTCTCGATTACTTTCTCGACGCGTCACGACCATACCTGATGAAATCAACTAATAAGATGGGCCGACCATCAGCATGCACGCGCTCGCGGAAACGTGAAGAAGAACAACTTGTCCTTGCCTTGCAACAGCGTCGCAAGCCTGAACTGAGAACGCGGCATTGTTGTGAGCTCGGGTTGGCGCCGCTGCGACGATAGGAAGCAGCGCGATCTCTTGACAGGCGACGCACCCAGACCGCGCGCGAACTACGTAGTTCGAGCAACCCGCAGCAGAGGATGTTCACCGCCGCACGGATCCGGCCGATTCCGCGGCCTTCTCGATCCGAAATAGGATGCCGCGCTCGGTGCGATCGACGCTCTCGACCCGATCTCCGGTCTCCCGGACCAGATTCGGGATGTCGATCACAGCAAGCGGGTCGGTACAGCACACTTCGAGCCGCTCTCCCGCCTTGAGCGTCTGCAGCGCCTTCCGGGTCTTCAGCACCGGCAATGGGCACTTCAGGCCCGTCAGATCCAGCCTCGTCATCATGCGCGCGACCATGGAGAAGCGGTTCCGGCACGTCAACCGGGGCGGCACCATCCTATGGAACTCGGAGCAGGGTTCCTGGGATGCCAGAAGCGATGAGTGCGAGCTCGAGCGAGTTCCATCACGGAACACCAGGTTTGTCGCACAGCGCGAGAACGTCCGCCCGCGGCGTCGCCAGATGTTGGACGAGCGCCGCGATCGCCGGGATGTCGTCGAGATGAACGCGCGGCAACGCCGTCTCGACATCGCCGTCGCTGGCGAGCCCGACAATGCCTGGATCGTCGGGAAACAGCAGCGGCTTGCCATTGGCCGTGCGATGCACCTCGATGCGCCGATGCGGCCCGGCCTTGTACCCTTCGATGACGACCAGATCGACGGGAGACAACTTCGCCAGAAGCTCCGCGAGTGCGGGCTCCCTTGCGCCGCGCAGCTCGTGCATCAGCGCCCAGCGCGTGCCCGACGCGACGAGGACCTCCTCGGCCCCGGCCTCGCGATGCCGCCACGAATCCTTACCCGGGACGTCGACGTCGAACTTGTGATGGGCGTGCTTGATCACCGAGACGCGCAGTCCCTGCCCCCTGAGATGAGGAATCAGCCGCGTCAGCAGCGTGGTCTTGCCGGCGCCGCTCCAGCCGGCGAGGCCGATGACTTTCATCGCGGTCTCCAGAAAGGCCCCGGCGTTTTTCGCACAGCCAGGAGCGCGGGATCGATCGATGGCCCGAAGGCCCCGTGGAACGCCACGTCCACTCTTGGCGATGTCATGCCAGCAGCCCCATGGACCAGGCAAGGGCCCGTGGGGAGGGCCATGCCGGCATGGCCGCCGGGCAGGCGTAAATGGTGGATCGCGCGCGGCGCAACGCTGACGCCCTGGCAGCAGTCGTGGTAACGAACCCGCGATGACAACCATGACCTCGACTTCGATCCCCGGCGTGCTGCTCGCCGGCGGTCGCGCGCAGCGGATGGGCGGCGGCGACAAGCCGTTGCGCATGGTCGACGGCCGCACCATCCTCGAGCGCGTGATCGCGCGGCTGGCGCCGCAGTGCAGCCGGCTGATCCTCAACGCCAATGGCGACCCCGCGCGGTTCGCAGGCAACGGTCTGTCCGTCGTTCCGGATGGCGTCGCAGGCTTCCCGGGCCCGCTCGCCGGCATTCTCGCCGGCCTCGACTGGGTCGCGGCGCACATGCCAGAGGCCCGGTGGATGCTGAGCGCCGCCGGCGACTGCCCATTCCTGCCGCGTGATCTCGTCGCGCGACTGGCAACAGCGCGGGCGGCCGAGCAGGCCAAGCTGGCGTTGGCGGCGTCCGGCGGACAGATCCACCCGGTGATCGGACTGTGGCCGGTCGGGCTGCGCGAGGATCTCCGGCACGCCCTGGTCGCGGAGGACATCCGGAAGGTCACCCGCTTCACGGCGCGCTACAAGGTCGCGACCGTGAGCTGGCCGACGGTGCCGCTGGATCCGTTCTTCAATGCCAATACCGCAGTCGACCTCGCCGAGGCGGAGCGGCTCGCAGCTCTCGAGGATTGAGGACGCCTGATGGACGCGACAACCATCGTTCGCCGCGCCGTGCTTGCCGTTGCCGCGCTGAATCTCGGATATTTCGGCATCGAGTTCGCCGTGGCGCTGGCGATCGGCTCGGTGTCGCTGTTCGCCGACAGCGTCGACTTTCTGGAGGATGCCTCGGTCAACATCCTGATTGCGCTGGCGCTGCGCTGGAGCGCGCCGCGGCGGGCGCTGCTCGGCAAGGTGCTGGCGCTGATCCTGCTGGCGCCGGCGGTCGCCGGACTGTGGACCGCCGGCGAGAAGTTCTTCACGCCGATCGTACCCGCACCGCTGCCGCTCACCGTGACCGGCCTCGGCGCGCTGATCGTCAATCTCGGCTGCGCGTTGATCCTGGCGCGGGTCAGGGACCACCAGGGCAGCCTCACCCGCGCCGCCTTCCTGTCCGCACGCAACGACGCCTTCGCCAACATCGCGATCATCGCGGTCGGTCTCGTGACCGCCTTTGTGTGGCCCTCGATCTGGCCCGACCTGATCGTGGGCGTCGGTATCGCGCTCATGAATGCGGACGCCGCACGCGAGGTGTGGGAGGCTGCGCACGAAGAGCAAAAGACCGCCAAGGCCTGAACGGCCGAGAATCCTGCGCGCGCGCGACGACCTCACTGCTTGCGGCATTGCAGCGCACGGGATCGCTCCACCGCTCCGCCGTCCGGCATGATTGACGGCCGCCCTGGATTGATTGCAGATAGGCGGACCGGCCGGCAGAGCCGGAACAAACAACGGCGTCACGCCGCTACCGGTGGAGGACTGATTGCAACTCAGCTGTTTGAAGCGGGCGGCGTGGGCCGCAGCCGCGCTGCTGGTCACGACCGCCGCGCAGGCCGAGATCTCCGACAACGTCGTCAAGATCGGCGTGCTCAGCGACATGAACGGCCCGGCCTCGACGCCGACCGGACAAGGCTCCGTCACCGCGGCGCAGATGGCGGTCGATGATTTCGGCGGCAAGGTGCTGGACAAGCCGATCAGCGTCATCGTCGGCGATCATCAGCTCAAGCCCGACATCGGCGCCGCGATCGCGCGCCGCTGGTACGACACCGAGCAGGTCGATCTCATCGTCGACGTGCCGGTCTCCGCGGTGGGCCTCGCCGTGCAGACCATCGCCACCGAGAAGAAGAAGCTGTTCATCACCCAGTCGACCGGTGCCGCCGATTTTCACGGCAAGTTCTGCTCGCCCTACGCGATGCAATGGGTGTTCGACACCCGCGCACTCGCCACCGGCACGGCGAAGGAGGTCGTCAAGCGCGGCGGCGACAGCTGGTTCTTCATCACCGACGACTACGCCTTCGGCCATTCGCTGGAGCGCGACGCCTCCAGCGTCGTCACCGCCAATGGCGGCAAGGTCGTGGGCGCGGTGCGGCCGCCATTCGCGACGCCCGATCTGTCGTCCTTCATCCTGCAGGCGCAGGCCTCCAAGGCCAAGATCATCGGCATCGCCGCCGGCCCGCCCAACAACATGAACGAGATCAAGACCGCATCCGAGTTCGGCCTGCTCAAGGGAGGCCAGCAGATGGCGGCGCTGCTCGCGCTGGTCACCGACATCCATTCGCTCGGCCTGCCCGCGGCGCAGGGGCTCCTGCTCACCACCTCGTTCTACTGGGACATGGACGACAAGACGCGCGAATGGTCGAAGCGCTATTTCGCCAAGATGAACCGGATGCCGACGATGTGGCAGGCCGGCGTCTACTCCGCCGTCATGCACTATCTCAACGCCATCAAGGCGGCGGGCAGCGACGATCCCCTCGCGGTCGCCGCGAAGATGCGGGACACGCCGGTCGAGGACTTCTTCGCCCGCAACGGCAAGCTGCGAGCCGACAATCTGATGGTGCATGATCTCGTGCTGGCGCAGGTCAAATCGCCGGAGGAGAGCAAATATCCCTGGGACTACTACAAGATCCTCGCGACCATCAAAGGCGATGACGCGTTCGGCCCGCCGGATCCGGCGTGCCCGCTGATCAAGAAGTGACGGCGCACTGAACGATCGGCGGCCGGGGCGACCGGGCCGCCGCATGCGAGCTGAACGACAACAATCAATGGGGGAAGACGAGCATGAAGCTGGCGCGCGCGCTGCTGTTCGGGTTGATCGTCGCGGCGGGACTCGCCGCCAAACCGGGACCGGCGCTCGCCGCCTATCCGGACCGTCCCATCCGCTGGCTGATCGGCTTCGCCCCCGGCGGGCCCGTCGACATCGTCGCCCGCATCATGGCGCAGTGGCTGTCCGACCACCTGGGCCAGCAGGTCGTGGTCGAGAACCGCACCGGCTCGGGCGGCAACATCGCGGCCGCCGCCGCGATCAACTCGCCGCCCGACGGCTATACGCTGCTGTTCGTCGCGCCCAACAACGCGATCAGCACCTCGCTCTACAAGAAGCTGCCCTATGACTTCATCCGTGACACCGTGCCGGTCGCCAGCATCATGCAGCTCACCAACATGCTGGTGGTGAGCAACGACGTACCGGCCAAGACCGTCAAGGAGTTCATCGACTACTGCAAGGCCAACCCGGGCAAGATCGCCTTCGCGTCCTCCGGCAACGGCACCTCGGTGCACATGGCGGCCGAGCTGTTCAAGGCGATGACCAAATGCGACATGCTGCACGTGCCCTATCGCGGCTCGGCGCTGGCCTTTCCCGACATCATCTCCAACAAGGTGCAGTTGATTTTCGACAACCTCCCGACGGCGCTGGAACAGTCGCGCGGCGGCAGCGTCCGCGCGCTCGGCGTCACCTCGCCGCAGCGCTGGCCGACGGTGCCGGACGTGCCCGCGATCGCCGAGACCGTGCCGGGCTACGAATCGGTCGGCTTCTACGGCATTTCGGCGCCCAAGGGCACGCCGCCCGACATCGTCGAGATCCTCAACAAGGCGGTCGGCGAGGCGCTGAAGGACCCCAAGCTGGTGGCGCGTCTCACCGAGACCGGCGGCATCCCGCGCGCGATGACACCGGCAGAGTTCGGCAAGCTGGTCGTCGACGAGACCGAGAAGTGGCGCAAGGTGGTGGAATTCGCCGGGGTTTCGGTGGACTAGCGTCGCGGCGCGCCGGGACAGACCGGCGTCGACGGAAGCGCGCCAAAACAATCGGGCAGCGGCATTGCCGGATGGCTGGCCAGGCTGTAAACGGAGCCCGAGCCGTCGTTGGGGTTCCGACGCCGCGCCGGACAGGCCCGCTCCTGCCCGCCGCCGGCAAGACCTCAGCGTCGCGGGGCCTGTAGCTCAATGGTTAGAGCCGACCGCTCATAACGGTCTGGTTGCAGGTTCGAGTCCTGCCGGGCCCACCAGGCAAATCAAGCACTTACACAAACCCCAAAAATTTGGGGCACAGTTTGGGGCACAGATTGGTTAGTCAATCTTTCCCCATCTGTGCTTCCTACGTTCACCCGTTTCTGGTGCGGTTATGACCTCGTCACAACGACATCAACATAGAGATAACGATGACCAAAGCATGCTTGCGTTGCGTGATCGCGGCGCTGTCTCTGATCATCATCAGCGCCTCTGCGGCGCTCGCCGAGAGCCCCTATCCTACCCCAACCCGTGACGGCCGGGAACGCCTACAACGGCACGGCGCCTGCCCGACCGGCTACGTCGGCCTGGGCGACAAGTGCGAGGCGCTGCACAACGACACGCCCCGCGCCTACCCGTACATTCCAGGCGCTGCCTGCCCGTCCGGGACCTTCCGCAGCGGCGACTACTGCAAGGCGTTCCGATGAGCATCTGGTGTGACCTGTTAGGGCACCGCCTCGACACGCGCCCCGAGGGGGCGCGTGAGGTTCTCTGCGCCTTAGGCGGCCTGGCGTTCTTCGGCGAAGATCTGTGCCTTGATCTTGTCCCAAGCTCCGTCAGCATCCGCCTGCGAGGACGATACGCGGTACTTCGATTCGCCGACGACGAGTATGTGACCCCACATCGGCTTGGCATGCTGGCGAACGCCGGCCTGGAAGTCCTCGCCCGTGGGCAGCTGATCTTTTTCACAGTCTAAGATATTCCAGTCGACGTCTGCGAGCTTTGCAGCCATCACGTCGAAGTCCATCTCGTTCTCGATGCAGTGAAGGTATGCGCGAGCGAAGATCGCCATGCCGATGCCGCGCAGGGCAACGTCGCCACCATGCTTCTCGCGCAAGCTGCCGGTGGTGACTTCCGGATCCCGCATGTTGCGAGCGGCGTCGAGAAGGCGTAGCTGCGGCATGTGCCTGACCAGAGCTTCGATGAAGGCCTCCGCAGCGCGGGTCTTCTCCTGCACGCTGGCGTCTTCCTGGGCGTGATGATCAACGATGTGCGAGACAAACATCCTGATCGCGCTCATTGACCAGATCTTCCGCGACTTGCTCGAGAGGTTCACGTTGGAGGCGGTCGCGTCAACATAGAACGACAAGAATGGGATATTGCTTACGAGTTCGCGGCTTCGGTTGTTACGGCGATCCCGCACGTCGAAGGTGGTGATCAGGGACTTCGCGATTGCCTTGGCCTTGCCGCAGTCGGCAAAATCCTGATGGCTGTCAGAGCGGCTGGACTCAAAGACGATCTTTACGTCGACCGCGTTGCGCTTCAGCGCGTCCTTGTATTCCGTCGAGATCTTCGAGTCGTTGATGATGGCTTCGATCTGGCCGCGACGGTGGGCGCCGTCAGTCGTATCGAGCTTGGCTGTCGGAGGAAGGCAGAGGATGCCGGGCCAGGCGTTGGCTCCGTCATTGGCATTCGCGAAAAGAATGAGGGATGCGTCCGGCGACTCGTCGTCAAGGCCTACGCCATAGTTGAAAGTGAAGGCCGGGAGAATGAACTTTTCGCCGATGCAGGCGGTCGTGGTGAGGTACTCACGAACATGCTTGGCGTGGCTGGCTTCCTGGGGCCGGTTAGAATGCTCCATCGCCCCGACGACACCGTCCTTCTTTTTTGAACGATCTGTCTTGGACACCTGGATCATCTTCGCCACAGGCATCGCGGTGGTGAACTGCAGCCGGGAGCCCTGCAAGAACGCGGTGCCGAAAAACACTTCGCCGGCAAAGCCCATCATAGAGCGGCGGCCGATTTCGGTCATGAGCGCGTCCATGCTGGAGGCGATTTCGACGTGGACGTGAGGAGGAACCGTGACGTCTGCGAGAGAAGGAAGTAGGGTGGGCATGGCGGTTGGTCCTTTCAGGGATGATCGCTATCAGAGAGGCCGCTTGGGTTCCGTCCGAGCGGTCTCTCACCTTCTAGACCTGTTTTCGAAGGAATCAATTCGAAATCAGAGGCCGTTCGAAGGAATCCCTTCGAAATATACCTTCGGCCTGCCCAACGTCTTGGTTCCTCTACGCGAACTTGGTTAATCACGTTTTCGTGATCATGCCTCGAATGCTGTCAGGTTGACCACGATCCACCTGCCGCCCGGCAGGGGACTCACGACAGCGTTCGCCTCGGTCGGAGACATCCTGCAGCAGGGGATCTGGGACGGCGATCCGATCAAAGATGAGCACCTGCCCTCGCCGAAGCGCGTCACCAAGACCCACATGTACCTCATCATGGTGGGGGGGGGAGCGCGGGACTGGCGGGCCGGCACGCAGTTCGAGATCGTGCGATGAAGGTCGCCTTCGTCTCCTGCGTGAAGACCAAGGCGGATGGCATCTGCAGGGCCGGCGAGATGTACACCTCGCCCTGGTTCAAGATGGCGAGGTTCTGGGCCGAGCGGAACGCCGACCAATAGTTCATCCTGTCGGCGAAGTACGGCCTGCTGCGACCAGACGATCTGATCGCTCCGTACGAGGTCACCCCTGAACCGGATGAAGAACGAACAGCGTCTGGACTGGGCGGATCGGGTGCTCGACCAGGTGGAACGCCAGAAGCTGACCGGCGAGACGGCCATCATGCTCGCCCGCAAGCGACACAGAGAACACGCCTACTGGATCTTGCTTGATAAGTTCGGTTCTGTAGAAGTGCCGATGTAAGGATTGACGATGGGCCGGCAGCTGAGCTGGCTCGCCGAGAGGACTTGATGAAGATGTCGAAGATGATGTTGTTGCTTGCTGCGGCTGCTGCTCTTACCGCCTCCCCGGCCAGCGCATTCTACACCGAATGCACGGCCATCAAGGAAATCGAACTGCTCAACCGGCCAGACGGCAAAACCGATCCCAGGTTCGAGCCCGTGGCGAAGGGCGACAAGGTTGCCTTCCGCGACGAGTATCAGGGCTGGTGGTTCGTCATTCACGACGGCACCTATGGCTGGGTCCAGAAGAGCGACTTGACGAAGTGCAAGAAGATGGACGGAACGCCATAATGCGAGTCCTGGTCTACGGCGGTCGGGACTTCGTCGATAGAAGATGGCTCTATCGCGTTCTGGACGAGCTGGATGCGCGTTCAACGATCAGTTGCATCATTGAGGGTGAGGCGTCTGGAGCCGATAGGATGGCCCGGGAATGGGCCAAGAGCCGCGGTGTCCTGTTCGATCCGTACCCAGCTGCGTGGAACGATATCACCCGCCCCGGCGCCGTGGTCCGACGCAACAAGGCCGGCAAGCTGTATGATGCAGCTGCCGGCCCATTCCGGAACGAGAAGATGCTTCGCGAGGGTAAGCCGGACTATGCGGTAGGCTTCCCTGGCGGGACCGGCACCCGGGACATGACGATCAGGTGTTGGGAATACGGACTCGCCCCTTTGCTTCCGAAGCCCACCTGATCAGGCTTGGCACTGCGACAGCAACGATGAGGTTGAGAGCGATATAGAGGAACTCCGCGGCGGTCGGCGCGCTCACCTCGTTGATTGGCGGGACGATGCACTAGTTGTAGCAGACGTCGCCGAGCATGGTCACGACGATCGCCGGCCGTGAGCCCCAGACAATCCCGAAGCGGCTATGCAATCGCCGCTGCTGCTGGCAGGGCCGGACTTGACGGTGAAGCGGCTGCGAAATGCGACAACTCCGGCCGGGCTGCTTACTGGCGCGGCGCCATCAGCGAGATCGAGATCCATACGGCACATGGGCTTTTCGAGCAGGTCGCGAATCCACGACGGCTGTTGATTTTTTGAGATGTGCTGATCAATGACCTCCTCGGCTGCGACCCAGAGCGCATCCACGCTTCTCAGGACCCGTAGGATGTGGGTGGACGTCATCAAAAAATCGTCCCCATCCAAGGACTTCGCCTGGTAACGGCCGTCTTGAGCCGAAATTTCGTAACCCCGATAACAAAAAGAACGCTTCATGGTGTTCCGCCGCCAGACTAGCCGAGACCTCAACGTCCCGGCTCCATCGTTTGCATTAGCTTGACTTGCAGAAGAATGCAAGTTTTCGCCGCAGCTGCAATGCTATTTCGGCAGGAAGTGAAAACAGCAAAAGCCTAACAGTTCCAGCTTGAAATCCCTTCAGTGGGCTCCAATCCAAAACTTGCGTGTTTGCATTTAATGTTGTATTGCAAGTGCAATATGCAAATGGAGAGGCAAGGTGTTGAGCCGGTTGATGCTGGGTTGCTGTTCCGCTGTGAGTCCCTGCTCCCATCAGCAGCGCGATCCGAATTCGATCTGCGACATCTGCTGCCAGGCGTCCGGAATCGCTCCGGTCGCTGGGCCAGTTAGGACCGAGATCAAGCGCAACAACCTCGACTGGGATCGCTACCACCTGCGCGTGGCTCGCGAGATCGCCAGCGGATCGAAGGACCCGAGCACGCAAGTCGGCGCTGTGATCGTGCGACCGGACAGGACGATCGCGGGAACGGGATACAACGGCTTCCCGCGTGGGATCGCCGACACCTTCGAGCGCTTGCATGACCGGGACACCAAGATCTCCCTGGTCATCCACGCTGAGATCAACGCAGTGCTGACCGCTCGTGAGCCGCTCCACGGCTACACGCTCTACACTTGGCCGTTCCTCACCTGCGACCGCTGCGCCCTCCATATGGTGCAGGCAGGCATTAAGCGCGTCGTCGCGCCTGAGCTGCCGGAAGACAAGCGCGAACGGTGGAAGGACTCGATGGCAAAGTCACGCTCGATCTACGACGAATGCGACATCCAGTGCGATATTGTCGACCTGCCGGAGGACGAAGATGTCGCATGACCGCGGCTGCCCGTGCGGCAACGAGCGATGGGATTTTCGTGAGTGCGCCATCCGCAAGGGCGATGACTGCTATCGTTACCATCTCGTCCAGAACTGGGAGCCTCCTAAAACGAAGCCCCGCATCCGAGTGAAGGCAGCTACGGAGCGCGTCGATGCGACTTGAAGACTGGCCCCTGGCGCAGGTCCGCGTGAAGTGCGCGCAGTGCAACCGCGAAGGCCGTGTGAGCAAGGTCAAGCTGCTGGAGCGCTTCGGTCACGACCGCGAGATGTTCGTGGTCAGGGCCAAGCTAACGGAGCCGACCTGCGACCGCAAGGACAAGAAGCAGCCCTGCATGTCGATCCTGCCGGATGCCATGCTGGTCCAGGCGATCCTCGCAGAGCGCAAGGAAGACGTGCTCAAGCCAGAGCTGATCGAGGAAGCGATGCAATATCAGCCGCGGTGGCTGAAGGAGGAGGACTGATGAAGCTGACGAGCAGGGAGAAGTTGGCCTTGAAGGACGCTGTCGAGCGGCCCGGCGGTTGGGGACTCTTCAACCCGAAGACGACCGCGAAGCTGGCGGAGCGCGGCTTCTTCATCAAGGAGAATCTGAACGGCTACGGCATGCAGTGGCGGATCACCGATGCCGGCCGCGCAGCGCTCACAGAGGCTGACGTATGAAGGTCGGCGACAAGGTCGAGAAGATCAAGGGGTACAAGTGGCCGGGCGTGGTCGTCTCGATGTTCTCGACACTCAAGGGCAAGCCACGCCTGGTTGTCGAGTGTACCTTCCCTGAAGTCGGAGGCGCGCTTCACATCTACAATCCTGAGCAGCTCCGTCTGATCGATTGACGACCAAAAGTTGACAGCCCTCGCCTGCTCTGGCATTTGCATGAATGCAAAGGATATAAATGCAAATGCCAGAGTTCCAACTGAGCCCTCTCCTGAGACACCACTATGGCCTGGCGAAGATCGACCCGCCGTGGACGTTCCAGACCTATTCAGAGAAAGGCAAGGGCAAGTCGGCTGAGCAGCACTACGAGTGCATGTCGATCGACGACATCTACGAGCTGCCGATTGCGGAGCTGGCGCACCCAGATGGCATGTGGGTTTGGCTCTATGCCACGGGCGCGATGTACGACGAGGCTCGCGAGTGCCTCAGGCGCTGGAACGTCAAGTACGTCACCCAAGGCGTCTGGGTGAAGATGACGAAGGACAACAGCCGGCCGACCTTCGGCACCGGCTACGTCTTCCGCAACTGTCATGAGCCGATCCTGATCGGCAAGGTTGGCAAGCCTCGCGTTCATGCCCGCGACATCCGCTCTGCCATCTTGAGCCCGCGCCGCGAACACTCACGCAAGCCCGAGGAGGGATACGTCAACGCTGCCAAGATGGCAGGACCGTATCCGAAGGCGGACATCTTCGCGCGCCAAGAGCGGCCGGGATGGGACGCCTGGGGCCATGAGGTCACGAAATTCAATTCCGAGCTGGTCGGTGAGCCGGCTCTGAACGTCGCTGGCGAACCAGCAATCCTCGCAGCTTAACCAGGAGATCGAAGTGAAGAGAGCAATCTCGGCGCTGCTCTGCGCCGCTGCCTTGGCCGCGACAGTCAGTACGGCTGAAGCTCGTCCCCGTCATCATCATCGCCAATACCATCACCAGGCGGTCGTGCAACAGGAGGAGCAGAGCGTCTTCGGCGGCTTCCAGAATGGTCTGCAGCATGGTTTCGGCGCCGGCAGCAGCTTCGTCGAGCGCGCTCGTCAGTTCGTCGGTGAGACGGCCCATCAGGTCGGCGTCCGCAGCACCCTGTGGTGCTCCGCCTTCCTGCGGAAGATCACAGGCGCCACGGGCGTGGATGATCGCGCCCTCTCATGGGAGAGCCACCGCCGTGTCGCGCCCCAGGTCGGAGCTGTCGTGACCATGGGTCGCCGCGGCGGCGGGCACGTCGGCATCGTCTCCGGCTTCACCGCGAAGGGTGATCCGATCGTCATCAGTGGAAATCACGGGCACCGAGTGGCGGAGAGCGTCTATCCGCGCCACCGCATCCGCACGTGGGTGTCGCCAACCTAAGGAGCAGAGATGCCGATAAAACGGATGGATTGGATCACGAGACAGGACCTCCGGGGCAACCCAGAGGCAGTCTTCGTCTTCGGCGACAACGTGGAGCGCCGGGGCTACGGAGGTCAGGCGGCGGCCATGCGCGGCGAGCCCAACACGATCGGCATAGCCACGAAATGGAAGCCCAGCATGTCCGCTGCGGCGTTCTTCGACGACAGCATCGAGTGTCAGGTGGCCGTGATGCAGGACCTGAAGAGGGTCCAGGACGCACTCGACGCCGGCAAGACGGTCTACGTGCCAAAGGACGGCATTGGGACCGGGCTCTCCCGCCTGTTTGCCACGGCGCCGAAGCTCGATCGCTTCATCAAGCGGTGGTTCGAGGATCGCGAGAAACCGCTCGGACTCGGTCGATGTCCGACCTGCGGCGAGCCAGGCCAAATGATGGAGAAGCGGCCGAACGGTAACACGATCTGCATCGATGGTCACAGTCACCCGTCGAAGGAGTTTCTCTAAATGGGCTCGAAGCGTCAAGAACAGGGAAGAAGCTGATCTAGAATGTGACGCGGCGCCGGATCGAACTGGCCAACGAGCTTCGTGCCCACTCGGCTCGCGAGCACGACGCCTACAGCCACCCCCGCCCGGAGGGATGGCTCCCCCATCGACGGGAGCATGGCTAGGCTTGCTAAAATCATTTGTTGTTCCCAAATGAAATCGACCAACCTTGTAGCCAAACGCCCCCTGGGCTGGAGCGTCCGCATTGGCCGGAATTTATGGTCTGTTCTCCGGTCGTGACGGGAAGGTCCGATATGTCGGGCAGACCGCGGGTACGTGTGCCGACCGCTTTAAGCAACACGTGAAAAGGCCGAGCGACTGCCTATACAGGTGGTTTCACAACGAATGGAAAGACGGCTACCCGATCGAATACGTAAGGCTGGAAATTTGCGATGGTTTTAGTGATGACCTGCGGCGCAGTCGGGAGCGTCGTTGGATGGCAAAGTTTCCCGGCCTGTTGAATGACCGAATAAGCGCTCAGACCTGGCTTAGTGGAATGTGCAGCAAGTCAGAGAGAATTCCTGAAATCGCCGCTTACATGCGAAGGTATCACTTTAACGCAGGTGGCTATCGGGGAATCCATTATGACAAGCATTGGGACTGTTATCGAGTTCTCCTATATGACGGCTTCGAGGCTGCCTGGTTATATGGCGATAGCTGCGATGAAATGATGCCAGGATGGGGTGGAAACATGTGGTTTCCGGACCGTACCGCAGCATTGATTGCGAGAGACCAGGCAAGGCAAAGTAAATGGCGGGGGCTCACATGGTCCCCCGACATCGAACTACCGGCTGATATTTGAGACGTTTCCAAAGCCAGCGCCTAACGACCGTCGCGGGAAGTGGCGCCCACAGCATCTGGACCGCCCCCCCCTCGTAGATGTTATCGCACTGCGAGCAAAGATCCGCGGATATGGCGACTCAACGCATTTAACTTGCCTTTTCAGCGGCTTGCGTTGACTATTTTTCAGTACGGATTGTTATCTTTCTCGATCCAGCGGTTGTAGCCGACTACACCTTTGAATATCTTAAAGATCCTCGCACGCTTAGCGTGTTTGCGATGATTACCGATTCGCCTGCCGAGCCAACGTCGACAAATGCGAGGGCCATGTGGCAAAACCTCCGCCAAACTCATTAGAGCTTCCGTTCCAATTACTTGAGGGCGTGAAGAGTAGGAGAGCAATCCCGTTTCTGGGAGCTGGGGCATCCAAGGAAGCCACCAACGCTTCCAAGGCAAGGCCACCAGACGCCAATCAGCTGCGAGACATTCTTGCTGCCCGCTTCTTCAACAGAGACATGAGCCATCGTGACGTCATGGCCGTTGCCGAAATGGCCGTGGCCACTGGCGGAGGGCAAGCTCGAGTCTTCGAAGTGGTTCGGGAGGCCTTCGATAGGTTTGACCCTGGCGAAGCACACCGTCTGCTCACCCACTTCAACTGGCACATGATTGCCACAACGAACTACGATCTCCTCCTAGAGCGCGCATATGAAGAGCCACAGCGCCGCCAAAACTTAGTCCGGTTTGTGAAAGACGACGAGCCGATCGAGGAGCGACTGCAAGCTGTTTCAAATCCTGTACAATACTTGAAACTTCACGGTTGCCTGGACCACCTCCACGATCCCGATATACCGCTTGTTCTCTCGCGAGAGCAGTATGCCGCATACTCGCAGCACCGAACTCGACTGTTCGATCGACTGAAGGATCACGCGCGAGAGAACACCCTTATCTTTATTGGGTATCGTCTGGATGATACTCACATCCGTCAGCTGATCTACAATTTGCAGTCTAACCGGCGACCACGATGGTTCATCGTGACCCCTGACGCCGACGAGGATGACATTGATTTCTGGGCGACAAAAAACATCGGAGTTATAAAGTGCCGATTTTTGGATTTGATGAAGGCACTCGATAATTCAATTCCTCCGCTGTTCAGGGCTTTTACGCCATCTGATGCTGTTAGCGAATTCCCGATCAGGAAGTTTTACGTCGTTCGATCTGAAGAAACTCAGCAGGTCCGCCATGCCTTGAGTACGGATTTAGCTTTTGTGCATTCTGGCATGGCGGTCGCCGAACAAAAGCCAAAGCTGTTCTACGAAGGATACGATACTGGATGGGGGGCAATAACTGATCGCCTTGATGTTCGGAGAAAGGTTGAGGAGGACCTGCTCTACAAGGCTCTACTGGAGAATGACTCTCCTAAAGGCCCGTTGCTGCTAATGTTGCGAGGCTCTGCGGGTGCCGGAAAGACCATCGCCCTCAAGCGCACAGCATTCGAGGCTGCTACGTCATCGAATGCCTTAGTGCTTTGGCTGGAAGAGAGTGGTGCACTTAAACCCGACGTTTTCGTCGAGCTAAGCAGCCTTACTCAGCGGCCACTCTACGTGTTCGTGGATCAGGTCGCGCTCCAAATCAACAAAGTATATGCGCTGCTCAAAGCAGCAAAAGCTCGCTCGCTGCCAATCGTAGTTGTCGGAGCGGAGAGAGATTCAGACTGGAATACATATTGCTCCGCTCTTGAAGATGAGTTTACGCCGCATTTTCTGCGCGTCGGCAACCTGTCGCGTAATGAGGTCGAAGGTCTACTCGATTTGCTTGAAAGATACGACAGTCTCGGTTTGCTTAAGGATCGAAGCAGGGAAGAGCAGGTAGATGCGTTCATGGAAAAGGAGCGAGCTGATCGGCAGCTGCTGGTCGCTTTGCATGAGTTGACCCGGGGGAAGCCGTTCGAAGAGATCATCATGAACGAGCATTCCAGGATTCACCCTGAGCGCGCTCGACAGCTCTATCTGGACATCGCAACGATGCACCAGTTCGGCGTGAAAGTACGAGCTGGTACTATCTCCAGAATCTCCGGCATTGAGCTTGAAGACTATAAGACAGAGTTTTTCGGCCCGCTCCAGGACATTGTGAAGGTCGAGCAAGACCATTACACTGGCGATTACGCATATAAGACACGCCATGCGCGAGTGGCAACGATCATGTTTCGTCAGGTCTGTCCAGACGACGCTGCGCGATCTAAGCAATTCAGACGCCTGATCGAAGGCCTTGATTTAGGTTACTCTTCGGACAGAAGAGCGCTCGAAGAAATCACGAAGGGGCGCACGTTGGCCGAGGCCTTTGCGGGTGTAACAGAGGTCCGGGAGATCTATGAGGCCGCTATATCAATAGCTCCAGACCAGCCCTTCCTTTACCAGCAGTGGGCAATCTTCGAGTCAAACCATAAAGATGGATCGCTCTTGGAGGCGGAACGACTAGCCGAACTTGCTCGCCAAGCGGATTCAAAGAACAAGCGGCCAAATCGAACCATTGCGCATACGCAAGCTGAAATCGATCGAAAGCGCGCAAATGAGGAAGAATCTCCGTTGATGAGGGAGTCTCTCCGCCGCAGGGCGCGATCGCGGTTGGAAGAACTCCCCGGCAACGACCGTTTCGTACTGTCCACGCGGTGTAAGATCCTCGTCGATGAATTAGCTGAACTAAATTCCGAACTAACCGAAGAGTCAAAGTCTCACGAATTACTGCATTTCGCAGAGCGGGTACGAGACGTCGAGGCGGCAATTTCACGGGCGCAACAGCTCCATCCCGACGATCCTGATCTGTTGCAGACCGAATCTCGCTTTCGGCGAGAGATTGATCAAGAAGACAAGGCGTTGAGGGCTCTGGAGCATGCTTGGAAAGCTGGTCCTAAGGGATCAGGGGCAGCCCTGAGGTTGGCTCAAATGTATGCAGCTCGAAATCGGCCCGAGGACGCGCTGAAGGTTCTACGCGAGGCGTTGGGTAGAAACGAAGATGATAAAGCCGTGCATCAGTCTCTCGCGATCCACTATCTGCATCAGCCTACATACGAGCGCTCCGTCGTGGAGGAGCACTTGCGGCGGAGCTTCGCACCGGAAGATCACAATTTCGAGGCGCGCTTCAACTTGGCACAATTCCTATTCCTCGTAGGCGACCTTCCCGGAGCGATATCTCTCTTCCAGGAGATAGATCGGCGCGCTCCCGAGGGCTTTCGTCAAAAAGCACCATCGAAGGAGAATGTCTTTACTGAAAAGTCCAGCCGTTACGTCGGTCGTGTTGAGAGGAGGCTCGAACGTTTCCTGTTTGTGAAGAGCCCTCATTATCCACACGATATTTTCGGTCATCGCTCCGCTTCGGAAGCCGACCTCTTTGACGAGCTGGAAATTGGTCAGGAGGTTAACTTTAGGATCCGCTTTAATAGGTTGGGACCGACGGCAGTTGACATAAAGCTGGGCCGGTCTGCTAATCTGTAGCCGGCATGTTCGATACCTAATTGTCACTGACGTCCCGGCACCAGGCGGCAAACCGCTTGATGTCGACGGCGAAGAATCTGCGCACCAGGTACGAGCGCACGACCGAGACGACCGTGAACGCCAACGTGATGCCCATGGACGCCCCGAGCTTCACTGGGGCGCCGAACAGCGGCAGGATCGCGAAGTTCACTGGCACGGACGTGACGAAGCCGATCAGGGCGTTCGTCACAACCTCCACCAGGGACATCACCCGGGACTGCTCCATCAGGCCGCCGGCCGGAGCTTCAGGGCGCCGCGCATGAACGAAGCGATGTTCCGCTTCAGCTCATCCAGAGTCCCGTTGTTGTCGATCACGAAATCGCACATCCAGGGCTCGATCGTCAGCGAGGTACGCGGCTCGCGATACTCCAGGCGCTCGCCTGCATCGATCCAGATCGAGATGTCGAAAACGCCGGCATTTCGCAGAGCGTGAAACTCTCTGGCGTTTCGGTTGCCGACATAGAGGTCATATTCGTTGAAGATCGCACGACCCAGCGTGGTGAGGTCGGCCTTGTTGGACTCGGCGATCAGATCAAACCACGTCGACCGATGGTTCGCCCTGTCATCGTAGCATTCCTGCACCGATGCGTACTTGCCGGGATGCTTCTCCTCGAACCACGGAAACACGACACGCTCGGCCATGAACCAGCTCGACGAGACGAACGTCGCGCCGAAATCGTCACGCAGGATCTCGGCCGCAGTATCCTTGCCGTGCCGACCGTGGCCGACAACCATCATACGATACGGGAAACTCATCGGAATCAACTCTCCATTTGCATTCATGCAAATATCTAGGCAGCAGAAGCCGCCGGCATGCGGATGACAGGCTTCTCCGGACGCCACTTGCCCTTTTGCAGCGTGATTAGAGCGCGCTTGCCATCCTGGTACTGGACGACGTGCGAGACAGCCCAGCCGGACGGTCCTTTGTTGTAGCCGTGCCGCAGGTTCATCGCGCCGGCCACGTACACTCCCTCGTTGATCTCTGGGCTGTGCTTGTCGCCGATGGTCATCTTGCGGCCCATGCGGGCGAAGCCAGCCACAGTGCCCTTGGCGCCGTTTGCGCCGCGGAAGCCGTGGTTGCCGACCTCGATGCCGTCGATCAGCTTGCTGTAGCCATCGTGGCACCACTCGATCTTGTCGCCGATCTGCGGGAATTTCTGACGGATCGCATATTCGAGCAGAGAGAAGCGGGGAATCGGCAGACCATTGTCGATGGCGCGGGATCGCTCTTCGACGTGCGCCATGTAGGCGTCTTCGAGCTGCAGGCCGAAGCGCAGGTTGGTGCCGTGCCCGCGATAGCGAGCCTCTCGGACGTACTTCTCCAGCGCGATGTCGTGGTTACCCTCGGCAACGATGCCCTGGCTGTCATCACCGATCGTGCGGTGCAGGAAGTCGCCACACTGGTCGACCTCGTCCTCCACCTTGTCACGCCCCCGGAACGCCATCTCGTAATGATAGGCGACATCGTGGACGTGGTGATGGTTGCCCGGCTCGTTGTCGAAGATGTCGTGGTAGATCCGGTACTGCGGATTGAGTACGTCGGTGAGGCTGTTGCGATACCGGGCGATGTTGCCGCGCATGTCCCAGCCAAACGTCGCCATGGTGTTGGCGGCATCGAGCTTGCGGACATGGATGTCGGCATAGGTGATCGCCCGAGCGCGGTGCCCGGTCGTGACCTCGCCATCCGCCACATGGGCGTCGAGATCGTAGAATGAGCCGTCCTCGTTCGCCGTGATCTGCCGGCAGAAGACGTCGCCGTCGCCATCGAACTGGACCACGGTCGCCCCGATGACCTGGTGGAAGATGGATTTCACGCCCGCCTTGCGGGGGATCACCTTCGGCCGGGTCACCGCGCCGGTCGTCATGACCTGGTGCGCCTGGATGTTCGGATCGGTGGATGGAACGCTCTTCAGCTGACGCTTGGCGTGCGGGAAAACGGCCCAACGGCCCCGGCTGTAGGTCACGAGATCCGAGATCGGCTGCGACGCGGTCGGCAGCGTGTTCATCTCGCCGCAGAACATGAAGTTGTCGCCGATCTTCATCTGGCCGAAGCACAGATATTCCGTCAGCTCGTTCGAGTACGCGCGGGCGGTTGGGTTGTTCTCGGCCCACCACTGGGTCTCGTAGGTCCACGGACCGACGACGATCTCGGCGTTGATATGCGCCGCATAGACCAGCAGGTTGGCCCAGAACTCCTCGTGCAGCAGCGCGTCGTTCTGAGCGCCCGTGAAGATGAAGTTGCGGTTGCGGGCGTTCCGGATCGGTGCGACACGCAGGGTGTCGGTCATCCAGGTCCGTGGAGTCCCTTCCTTGGTCACGTAGCCGCGCAGCTCGCGGTCGTATTTGCGGACCAGGTAGGAGTCGATGATGATGGCTTCGGGGTTGATGACCGGATAGCGGGATCTGGTGATGAGGTTGGTCACCTCCACCGACAGATCCTGGGCGCGCATGTGCGCGTGGTCCTCGGCGGACAGCTCCTCGCCAGCCTCATCGGCGCCCCGGGTCACGGTAGCGGCGGGCTGCGGCGGGATGTAGAGAGACCAGTCGACAGCGAAGTGCTCTTTGCGCTTTCGCCTCAGCACCTCTTCGGCGCGGACCCAGTTCGGATAGTTGATGCCCTCGCGGCGCTCCGCGGTCTTGGTGGACGACGCCAGCCCACCGCTGGCGCCCTGCGGGTGATACCCGAGTTGCAGAAGGTCCTCGATGACCTTCTTTCTGCGGGCGCGTTCTTCGTTCGAGAGCTTCATGAAACCCCGTCTGGGAAGGAAAAACCTCGAATTTGCAGTACCACAGTATTTGCATTCATGCAAATGTGAGATTGACAGGCGGACCGACGAGCCATATCTCGCTCCGTCATTTGGAAAGGATTGAGGGAACCTGAATGGCTGATCTATATGCGATCATGAAGGGCAAGGCCCATCCGCTCGCGCGGGTCGTGGTCAACGGGTCCGAGGAAAAGGACAACGGCGGAGACCTGTTCGCGACGATCATGTCCGACAGCGATCATCCGCGTCAGCAGCACTTTCTCCGTTTGCTGTCCTCTTATATTCCGGCGGAGGGGCACCGGCAGATCCTGCTCGACGGTCTCGCTCGCGAATATGCCGGCGTCGACGGGTGGCTGGCTTATATCGACCTGGAAGGCTAGTGAGCACAAAGCAGGCTGATCGATGTTTTGGTTTCTGATAATTGTCGGACTTCTGCTGCTCTTGGTTGGCTATCTCGCAATCCGGGGAGCAGCCGCATTTCTCTTCGTCGCTTACTACCTGCTTCTCAAGCCAATCGCGTTTTTGACTGGGCGAATCATGTCTCCGGCAGCGAACGAGGCTTCAGGCAAGATCGACGGGTTCGCCGCTTGGCTCGACGAGAGGATGTTCGGCATCTCTCGTCAGATCGAAATCGTCTCAGGACCACTGACAGACGAATTTAAGGCAAGCTCACCAAAGCTCGCGCCAGACATCTGGCATGATGGACGCAGGCTGTATTTCGAGGTTGAAGGCCGATCATATTCAGTCAAAATGGACCTGGAAGGCGCGAGGCGGCGCAAGAACGAGCTTCTCGCCGAGCTGAGATCCAGGGGCTGAGCGGAGACTACTATGGGCGATGAGATCGAGGACGCCAAAACGAAACTGAAGAGCCTCTTGGGAAAGCTGACCGCCAACGTGGACGCCATGGACCTAGTAAACGTCCAGATTCTGCTGGGAAAGCTGATCAATCTTCAGCCAGAACTTCCGCCAGAAGTATGGCCGGAGGATTGGCAGCAGGACGACGAAGATGAGCAGGTAGACGAGAATGCATCGTCGCCACGGCCGAAATAGACACAAAGAGAGACCCCAGCCAGCCACGAGGGACTGAACTGGGGCGAAGTGCCAGGTTCTTAGGTGCCCGGCTTGAAATTCAGGAACTTCATGATCCTATCGACCATGATGTCGGGCAGCTTCATCACCTGATCGGAGATGTCGTCCATTCGGGCGGTCAGACGACTCTCAATCGCCTGCACAGTCTCCCAGGAGGCGTACTCCTCGGCGACCTTCAGCTTGAAGGCTGCAAGCTCCCTCTCGTTCTGGAGGGCCTTCTTGGCCGCCTCGTCGATCTTCCCGTCCACGCGCCACCAGACGCCCAGGATGAGGCCAACGGCAGCGATGAAGGGGCCGGCAACGCTGACGATGCCTTCCATGGTGATGGCGTCAACGGGAGGGGTCGGCGCGACCATTATCTGGTTCCAATCTGTAGAGCATCGATCTGGGCGAGACACTCGGCTACGCCGTCGATACGGTTGTTCGCGGTGATGAGGGCAGCTTGGTAGCGGGCAATGACCGCGACCTTGTCCAAGCCTGGAGCGATCGGCGGCAGAGCCACCTTGTGAGCGACCTTCTGGCACTCAGCCAGGCCGGCCGGCGCCCCGTGGACGAGGTCACCTGATGTCAAGCAGCCAGCGAGAGTCAGCGGGAGAGAGACGAGCGCCGCTACTCGCAGGGCGCTTCGCAGGACGTGGTGCATGGATCTTTGCCTTGGGTTGAGGGACCGGATGAGGCTGCGCGGTCGGCTGCTCAGGCTGCGGCGATGGGCATTGAGGGGCTGCGGACCTCTCCTGCTCGGCAGCAGCGAGCTGAAGCTTTGATGCTCCAAGCTCCCGCCTCAGGGACTCGATGGCTCCATGCCGACTGGCGGCACCGACGTAATGCGCAGCGGCGAGCGCTAGGATGGCGAGCAGAGCAGCCAGGCTGATCTTGCCCTCCTTCGAGGTGATGATGTCCAGGACGGCTTTCGCCTTCTCCCGGACCGTGGGGATGAGCCCCACGATCTTCTCTATGATGGACATGATTACCTGTTGAGGTTCTGGCCGGTCTGGTGGTCTTTGAGACGGGCCTCGATGACATCGCCGTAGCAGCGCCACAGCACGAACCCGACGACGATCGCACCGACCCACCAGTACGGCAGGAGCCCGACAACAACGTCTTGGGCGGAGTCCAGGATGCCCTTGGCAACCTGCACCTGGCTGACCACGTCCTTGGCCTTGTCGAGGACGCCGGTCGTATTGGCGCCGCCGATCGCTCCGGCACCGACGATGATCTTGGTCAGCGTGGAGCCTTTCTGGGCCGCCTTGATCGTCTTGGAGCCGGCGGCGGCCAGATCATCGGCCGTAGCGTTTGCGCGCTCAGGCGAGGTCGGACGGGGCGCTATGGCCCTATCCAGCGCGTCCGTCGTCTCAGCATTCGGATGACCGGTGACCTTCAGGCCCTCACGCCTCTGGAACGACGCGCAGGCGCCCGTGGTGAGATCGCCCCAGTCGCCATCAACATTTCCGACGTTGTAATTCAGGCCCTTCAGCTTCTGCTGGTAGACGAGCGTGATGGCCTTGCCAGGCTTGGCCTCATAATCCCCGCTCGCCAGGCGCCGCTCCCAGGCCGTGTCCGCAGCCTGCATGCGCGTGTCGTAGTGGTTCTGGGCGTAGCCAGAACCGTTGTAGCCCCGAGCGAAGCTGGTGAAGTCCTTGGCGATCAGGAACCGGTCGAGCTTCGTGTGCATGATCTCGCGGCACAGTGCATCCACCTGCTCGGCGATGCCCCGCGACAGCTCGGCGACCATTGCCGTGGCATTGGCGTATTTCAGGCCCTCAGCGTTGAAGCCCATGGTCTGGCCGAGACCCCAGGACGCCGCCCGGTTGGCGACCTCCTCGTCGATCTGACGCGCCTTGGCGATCAGCGACAGACGGCCGGCGGACTTGCCCTGATCCTTGTACTGGGTCTTCGGCGACCACTTCGGGATCGCGAGGCCGGCGGCGATCGCGGTCTTCAGCTTGCTCGGCTGATGAGCCTGCATCTCGGAATAGAACTTGTGGCGCTCGAACAGCAGCGTCGGGGTGTGATTGTCCTCCTCGAACGGCTTTCCGGAGGTCTCGCACTCGACGACGGCCAGCAGCGAAGATGCCGGCCAGCCGTGCTGGTTCGCCGCCGCCACGATGGCGTCGATGATCTCTTGACTGAACATGTTGGATTCCGTGGTTTAGGGAGCCGCGTTGCCGCTTCCGGGCGCTCCGGGAAGCACACCGCCCAACGGCTCTCCGGGCATGGGTCTGAGGAAAAGGTCGTCGGCGCGGTTGCTGTAATCGACACCGTCGCCGGGGGCTCGGCACTGCAGGCTGGAGCGGATGCCGGTGCTCTTGATGTACGTGTGGGTTGCCTTCTCAACGACGTAGGAGCCGTTGATGCCGTCCCGCATGTTGGTCACAAGGATCGTCTGCGCGTCGCGGATCCAGGGATCACCCTTGGCGAGATCGAAGATCGCCTCGACGGAGGCGCGCTTGATCGCCCCGGCCTTGGCCGCCGCGGCAGCCTCAGCCTCCATCTGAGAGTTGAAGATCTGGCCGATCGTGAAGGGATCGCCAACGCCGCCGGGAAGCGCGGACGAGATCCATTTCCGGATGTGCTGATCCTTATCCCAGTAGGCAGCCTTCACTTCAGACGCATCATTGCGGCCCGCGTAGCGGACGCGCCACGTTCCGAAGTGCTCGGGATGCAGCACCAATGTCGGCAATGCGACGCCGCTGACGCTCTCGGTCGAGTCGCGCGGGACGAAGACCAGGTTGCCGTCAGCCACCTTGCCAACGGCGCCGAACATGCGCTCCAGCTCGTGGATCATGTGCAGGTTGCTGACCTGCTGATTCTTGAATGGGATCTGCCGGCCAGCCAGGTCGCTTGGGATTGATAGCTGAAGTCCGGATTGCGAGGCCATCTCGCCGAGGATGTCACCAACAGTCTTGTTGCTGAAGTTGGCGATCTGCGGGGCCTTCTTGATATCGTTGAAGCCGGTCGATGTGCCGGTGAGCTGGATGCTCCGCGGCACACCTTCGAAGATGACGTCGTCGATCGTATAGGTTCCGAGATAGGCTAGGCCGATCTCCTTGTAGCCCAACCAGACCTGGATCATTTCTCCACCGAACGGCCTGGCAATGCGCCAGTCACGGTCATCGAGTTCGATCTCGCATCGGTCGCCCTCGCCCCCGCCGGACGTCAGGTCAACCTTGATCTTGGTGGTCCGATCATTGAAGTGATCGGTGATGTCGACCCCGCCTCTGTAGATGCGGTAGATCGGGGTGTAGCCAGTAGCCACGCACGCCTCCAAACAAAAAGGCCGCCCCGAAGGACGGCCTTGATCTTTCATGGCGCATCAGAAGCTCGTTCTGATACGCGATTGCGTATATTGAGCCGCTATACGCGACTGCGTATGTCTCAGTTCCAGAGGAAGAGTTGCGGAAGGACAGGCACCGCGGTGACCTTCACCGGAGGCTCCGGGAGGTTGATGCTGACGCCCATCGGCAGAACGATGCCATATAGCTCGATGCCGTCGTTCTGCTCGATGACCCACTCCACGAGACGGTTGCTGGTCGAGCCGTATCGTGCGTAGACGATGCGGTCGAGCCGGTCGAACATCTTGGTGACGTAAATCGACATCAGGTGGCCCAGAAATCTTGAGCAGCTGCAGTGTTTAGGTCGTCGCCATACCGCGTCAACTCCAGCTGGAAGTCGATCTTGTGCGCGATGCCGATCGTGCCGATCTTGGACTCCACGGTGCGAAGCCGCTTGATGGCGAAGTTGCCAAGGTTCTCGCTGCCATACGACAGAGAACCGCCAGGCTGCGACAGCGGATAGAAGCGCGCCAGTATGTAGGGCTTACCTGATCGTCCAGCCTGATCGAGCAGCTTGATGGTTGAGAGGCCGCCGAAGTGATACGGATACATCCGACCTTCGACGACGATGTTCTCTTCTCCAGGCCCAGTGAACTGCATCGCGGGATCGCGCGACAGGCGGTCGTTAGAAACCCAGGTGAACTGTCGATCGCGCTGCAGCTGCTCGAAGCCGGGCGTGTCGTTGTTCGGCAGGGGGACGTAGAAAAGGATCACATTGTCGCTCGCGTTGGGTTCGAGCGAACCCAAACCCATGAGCACAGAGGCCATAGAACCCTCTCAAAATGAAAAGGCCCCGCCGGATGGCGAGGCCTCTATCGGTGGAAGTTGTGTCCCGGCCACGTAGGGCCAGGCGCATTAGGTGTATTCGGAATCGCTGTCGTGAGCGCGGTAGTTCATGGACTCGTCGATGCGGCGCTGGACCAGAAGCGCGAGAGATTCAGGATCATGCGAACCACCGTTGATGTGGATCGCGACCTGACCGCCTCCGCCCATGCGAACATCACCAGCGCCAGCACCCGGAGTAGCGGGCATCGGCACCTTGCTCGTGGCTGCGCCGGCAGACGGGACCTTGGAGGTCTCGCCAGCGATGCCCTTCTCGATCATCTGGCGATAATCGCGAGACCGCTTATTTCCGAGCCATTCGGTGAACTCGTTGCCGCCGTAGTTCACGGTCGGCAGCGCGGGCAACCCCTTACGACGCCGCGTGACGGTGCCGTTCGGGTCGGTCGGCAGTCCCTGGTCGGTAAAGCCACCGATCTTGTGGCTTCCGGCGAGCGCCTGCTGCGTATAGCGATCGTACTTCGCAAACAGCTTCGGATCGTTCTGAAGCTTCCGGATTGCCCCCGGCAGCTCATGACGCTTGATCGGCCCGTAGAACTGGAACTTCGTGTTCGGAAGACCGTCCTGGCCTGCACCGAGGCCGTGACGAAGCGACTGCCCCGTCATGTCCATGCGGTTCATCAGAGCCTCAATCGTTCCGCCGCCGCTCGCGCCTTCGGTCATCTGCATGGCCGCGAGGTGCATCCTCAGGGTCGGATCGTTCTTCAGCTCCTCAGCGAACCGAGCGCGCCTTGCCTGCAAGAACTCAGAGCCGGCCAGGCCAGCTCCGACACCGTCGTCGGCTGACGATCCTCCCCCGCCGCTGAAGCTGGGGACGTTGCTCGGGCTGATGATGCGCCCGTTCGAACCGTTTCGAATGAGTCCGCCGCCACGATGCAGGATCGAGCCGCTGGAGCCGACACCGAAGTCAGGCAGAATGCGGCCAGGCGTGCTGCTGAACAGCGCGGTAGGGCTGCCGCTACCAGACCCGAGGGCCATGATGCGACCGCCGGAGCCACCGCCTCCAAGCGACGATGCAACAGCACTGCCAGTTGAGCCGATGCCGCTGCCGATGAAGGCAGCCTTCTCGACGTTGCCGCCGAGCTTCTTCAGCTGGTCCGTCAAATCGTCGACCTGGCTGGTGCGACGACGACCGGAGAAGTCGGTCGGGCCGGTGTAGCTCGACCGCTTCAGCAGTTCCAGGCGCTTGAGGTACTCCTCGGTGCTCTCTCCGGGCTTCATCGCCGGAGGCGGCACCCAACCCTTGCCCTTGAACTTGTTCTCGCCCTTGGGCTGACCCCTGCTCTTGCCGGCCTCCTTCTGGAGGGCGTCCATGTCCTCGGCGCTGTTGTCCGCGCGGCCATCACCCATCACGATGCCGCCGAGCATGCCGCCGGTGAGGCCACCAACTCCGAGCTTGGCGAGCATCGCCAAGACAGCCTTGCTGACCACGCCCTTGCCAACGCCCTTGAGCGCAGCGCCGATGGCGACGATGCCAACGACCAGCGATGAGAACACGCTCATCACCGGGGCCAGCGCCGTCAGTGCGACCACCAGTGCGGTGATACGGCCGGCGAACTTGCCGATCACCTCAGGATCGGACGAGTTCTGTCCGAACATCTGGAGGATAATCTTTCCGGCAGATCCGATCGCCGAAATGATCGAGGTGATTCCTTCAGCGAGGCCCTTGCCGAATTTTCCGATGTTCTCGGCGCTCCAGCCACTCTGGCTGCCAGGCTTTCCGAAGACCTGATCCAGGAGATCTCGGAGGGTCGCTCCCTTCTTCCCGGTGAAGCCCTCGATCAGACCATTGATGAACGCCCTCAGGCGCTCCTTCATGCCGCCGGTCTTGAGCGACTCATACATGTCGCCAGCCCAGACGCTGATCTGCTCGATGAACGGCTTCAGCGTGTCACCGATCTCGGCCTTCAGAACCTTCCAAACCGCACCGAGGCGGTCCATCATGTTCTCAAGGCCCTTCTGGTATTCCGCCCAGGCCCGGGTGATCCCGTTGTTCTCTGGGTTCTCGGCCGCCGCCCTGCGGGCGATCTTCAGGTTCTCCCACATGTTGCCCGGAGCGTCGATCATGTTCTTGATGATCGGTCCGAACTCAGAACCGAAGAAGGCATGCAGCGCCTGGCTGCGCTTTTCGATATCCTTGATGTTGCGGAAGGACTCGATGATCTTGAACAGACCTTCGTCGGGGTTGTCCTTCAGCATCGCACGCATGTTTCCGAGCGAGCCGAAGCCGAGTCTGTTGGGGATCGACATGAAGAGGCGATCCTCTTCAGTCCGATGACCCTTGCTGTTGATCATCTTGCGCTTCATCTCCAGCTCGGAGAACTGCTCTCCAAGGTGGGACAGGAAGCGCGACGCCTGACGTGCCTGAGCGCCGGCCAGGATTGCGGCGTTGCCGAATGCCATGGTGCCGACGTCGGACATGCCAACCGATGCACCAGCACCGAGACCAGATCGCAGGAACGACAGGGTTTCAGCGGGGTCGGTCGCGGTCTCTGCCGCGAGGGTCGATGCGATGTTGAACTTGCGGGTCAGCCCCGTGATATCGTTGCCCTGCATGCGGCCGGAGCCGATTTCCTGGGCAACCGCACGGCCGATGGCCGTCATCATCTCGCTGGGATCGATGCCGAAGCGCTTGGCGGTCTTGAACGACATCTCCGCGGCAGCCTTGGACATCCCCTCAGGGACGCCAGCCTTCGACGCCTCGACTGCTCCGCCCATCAGCGTGCCAGGGTCGATACCCATCTTGACAGCAGTGGGGAGCGCCCAGTTGTCACGCAGGTCTCGTGCATTGAGCTTGGACTGGTCCATGCTCATGCGCGCGGAGGTCTCAGCCGCGTCGACGTTGACTGCGGCGCGGACCGCCGACCTGGTCCCCATGGCGAGGCCGGCTGCAGACAGCGCGCCTCCGATGCCGACCGTCCGTCCAATGCTGGACAGGCGGCCCGGGACTTCACGGACGCGGTTGAAGCCACGCCTCAGGCCACGACGAACGCGAGCGCGCTCCTCAAGCGCCTGCTTCTCAGCACGAGCCCGCTCACGGGCTGCCTGGCGCTCCTGGCGCTCCAGCTTCTCCAGGTGCTGCTTCTGCTCCCTGGCCGCCTTAGCGAGCGCACGCTTCTTCTCAGCCTCGGATCTATCGGACAGCCGCTTCTTGGCTCGCTCCATCACCTCGTCGCGGCGCTGCTTTGCCAGCTCAAGCCGGCGCAAAGCCTGATGATGCCGGGATACAGCGCGCTGATGTCTCTCGTGCTCCTGCATGTAGACGTATCGGAACGCTCGTGCGTATCCGACCTGGTCGCGGAGCTGACGCGCCAGCTCGGCGCGCTTCTTGCCGGTCGACTTCTGGAAAGCGCTGACCGAGTTGTTGATGTCGTTGGTGATCTTGGTCCAGACCGTGGTGTTCATCCGCCCGAGCATCTTCTGCTCGCGAGCCCAACGCTTCTGTTCTTCGGTCAGGCGGTTGAAGCCCTTCTCGGTGACCTTGAGCGCCTTCTGCGCTTTGCTCTGGACTTCGGGATCGACGATTGATCCCTTGATCGGGGCTGCAGCGAAGCTCTTCTTGATCTGAGCCTCGAGCTGCTTGATCTGGGTGAGGAGCCGTTTGATATTGGCAGAGGCCTGGTCTTCGGCCGTAAGCCTGGCCCTAATGTCGAGAGTTTCGTCGGCCATCACCGCTCCTGGAGAGGGAAAGGGCGACCCGGGGTTAACGCCCCCGGGCCTTTTGCGCGGCTTCCATCGCTTCCTGATCGCGCTTATTCAGGAACTGAACGCCATCGGCGATTAAGAGGAAGTCGTCCCATTCGAGCGCCTCGACGGCGTCAAGCGTCCAGTGGAAGCGCTCGAAGATTGGGAACGAGTCCTCGATTATTCGTCCGATCCGTTCAGCATGGGCTTCAAAAAACCCTCGAACCACGCCTTCATCGGACCGAAGTCCTCGATGTCGATCTCGGCGATGATCTTCTCGTCGACCTCGCACAGATCGGCGAGCGCCTTCTCGAAGGCCGCAACGCTGTCGCGGTCGACGTTCTTCACGAAGTTGCGGAGATCGCGCACCTTCGGCCGGCGAGCCTTGAACTCGATGTAGTTCGCGCCGCGATACTCGAAGGGATGGGTGAGGTTGAACACTTTGATCGTCATTGGCTTGCACACCTATGTGACAGGGAAAGAAAAAGGCCCCGCCGGATGGCGAGGCCTGAAGTTCGGGAGATCTCGGGCTTAGTAGGTGAAGCCCAGGATCTGCCGGGCATTGGCGGTCTTGTCGACGCCGCCGATGTTGGTGATCTTGTTGAAGACGTCGATCTCGGTGACGAGGTTGTTGTCGATGTAGTGCGCGTAGTAATTCGCACACAGATTGATCGTCATCTCGACCTTCTTGCCGGGCGTGGCCTTGCCGGGCTTGATGGACTTGATCAGCGAGCGGGTCTCGATGATCACGCCCTTCTCCCCGCCGGCTGCCGTCAGCATGTAGCCGCGGAAGGTGACCGGAACGTCGAGCGAGCCAGGGCCATAGCCGAGGTTCTGCCAGATCTGCTCGTCCCAGGTGTGGAGCTGGAAGTCGAACTCGATCTTCTCGATGCCCATCGGGATCTCGACGGTGCCGTCCATGCCGCCACCGCGAAACTCTTCGACCTCGATGTTGATCTCCGGGGGCTGGAACTCGGGGGACTCGCCGATCTTGCCGATGTCCTGGATCCAGACCGTGAAGTCCTGGAGAATGTTGGAGTCGCGAAGGTTGTTGTTTGCCATTTAACTCTCCGGCCATGACGGAGCGCGTCCGGCCCAGGAAGGACCGAGCGACCCGCGATGGCTCTTGGTGATGTGATCGTTGCGGAGGCGAAGCAGCGCTTAGCTGGTCGCAACCTGCCGCGAAAACTCCTCGATGAAGTCCGTGTAGTAGTTCGGGTTGCGGCGGGCGCGGAACTGCAGGTGCTCCAAGCAGGCCGGGGGCTCCAGATCGAAGTCCACCGTCAGCTCACCGTTGGCGAAGGTCGCCGGGGTGTTGATGGACTTGTCGATCCAGCACTTGCCGCCGATCAGCGCGCCGCGCGAGCGGAGCAGACGGAGGTAAGCGTTGACGTCGCCCTGGATGCCGGAGAGCAGCTGGTAGCTGAACGGCTTGTCGAGCCGGACGCGCTCGGCGCGCTCCAGGCTCTCGTACACCATGTCCGCGGTGCGGCGGACCGACAGCTGAGCCCAGAGCGGGTCGGTGCCGGTGTTGCGCAGACCCCAGAACCGGAAGCCATCATCGTGGATGATGGTCGTGACCTGGTTGGAGTTGAGCATGTTGGCTTCGCTGTCGCGGTCGTTCGGCATGAAGTCGACCGGACGTGCGGGGCCTCCGATGTTCTGGATCAGCTCGTTCGAGAACGAGTACCAGAAGCCCTTCTCCTCATCGACGCGGGCCTGGATGCCGGCCGCGTAGGCCGAAGCAGGCTTCTGCACGTAGACCGAGTTCTCGGTGTCCCAAGACAGGACGCCGGGGTCGACGATCGAGATGCGCTGGCTGCCGTAGTCACCGCGGTACTCGACAGCGTCCTCATACGAGGTGCCGGGACCGTCGAGGAATGCCACCGCGCGGAGGCGATCGACGATCGACGCAAAGGCAACGCCAACCGGATTGGCAACGTGGCCGAGGGTTGCGGTGAGGGTTGCGCCAGTGCCGGCGCCCGTCACGGTCACGCTGGGCACTGCGACGTAGCCATAGCCGGGGTCGGTGATGATCGCGCCGGTCAGCTTGCCCCCAACAACCTGGGGCACCGCCTTGGCCTGCCGGCCGCCGGCCGGAGGTGCGTCGATGATGATCGTGGTCGTGGAGAGCACGTAGTTCTGGCCGACGTCGCCGATGACCAGGTTCTTGACGCCATTGGTCGGGCGACCGGAGGTGAGGCCAGGTGCACAGAGCAGCTTCGGGATGACCTGCAGCGTCGGACGCGACTTCAGGAGCGACCAGATGCCGGTCTTGCCGGTCGGCGAGCCAACCGCGTTCGACCAGGTCCCTTCCATGCTCTGGCCTTCGGCCACGCGGGTCACCACGACCACTGCCGACTTCTGGCTGTAGATGGCGTCCACGGCGTCGAGCAGGGTGCCATCGCTCTTGAGCTGGCCTGCCTTCAGGGCGTCGGCGAACACCGGGACCGGAGTGTTGAGCGGGAAGATATCCGGGTCGGCGTTCGGGGCGGTTCCGACCAAGCCGATCACGTTCGACTTGACGGTCTCAACCGGACCCGAGGGGCTATCGAGTTCGATCGTCTCGATGCCGTGGAGATATTGAACAGTCACGTATGGTTCTCCCAAACGAAAAAAGCCGCCCGGGGAGGGGCGGCCTGGTGGAGGGTGGTGTTGGTGTTTGGTGGGATGCGGCTACAGAGCCGGCATCAGTGGTCCTTCGCCGTTGGCGAGGTAGCGCTCGACGGCAGCGGAGACGATATCGAAGGTCTTTCTCATCCTGATGTCGAGGGTGAGCATGATGGCGTACCTGTCATCCGTCCTCGATCGGTTGAAGACGTTATGATAGTGCGCGCCGTTGAAGGCCCAGGCCTCTCCAGCAGGATAGTTCTTCTGATGGATCTGAAGCTGGCCAGCCGAATAGTCGGCCAACTCGAAGATCCTGGTCTCGATGACCTCGTAGCTGAACTCCGTGTTGGTCCGGATCGGAACGTGGACGATCAGCTCGTACCAGTTTGGACGCTTGCCATTGACGCCCATGATCATCGACAGCTCGGACCCGTGGCGGTGCCAGGTCAGGCTTCCGCCTGCCTTGACGCGCATCAGCCTGACGCGCTGCCCCTCTCCGCCAAGCTCGGTGACCACCTGCTTGATGTAGGGGCTACCCTCCGCAACAGGCGTCCACACATATCCTGTCCTGCCTTGGTATGGCGCCTCGGTCAGGTCGTCGTGGATCGCCCCGTCAGGAGCAACCAACGAGAGGCCGCTCCAGAACTTTCCGATATGCTGTGCATTCCGGCTCTTGGACCTGAACGACACGAACATCGTTGGGTCTATTTTCGACAGTTCCGACTGTAAGAGATTCGTGTCGTATTCCTTACCGAGGTCGAGGTGCGGGATTCTATCGAGCTTCTCGACGAGATCAGCGAACTTCGACATCTCGATCCTTCTTGAGCCTTGGCCTCACGATGTCCCCGCTGAAGCCGACCATCCAGCGACCCGTCAGGATGAACAGTGCCGCCCTGAAGAAGGCCAGGTTGTAGTAGAACTCGGCGTTGCAGCTGTGGGTCCAGTTGTCGCCGCCCTGATACATGCACGCACCCTGGCACAGCTGCAGCACGGGGCAGCTCTGGCACTCCGGGCGCTTGCTCCAGTGGCGAGAGGTGTTGAGCGCGATGTCTTCGAACTCGCTGACGTGCCCGATCTTGTGGTTGCCGTTGGCCCCCACATTCTGGCAGGTCATGACATTGCCCTTGAGGTCGACCGCCAGATATTCCGGCATGTCCATGCCGCACTTCTGGAAGAGAGACTCCGAGGAGCGCTCGTTGACCATCGACCTGACGGCACGCCGCAGTTTGTCGTGGAGCATGAACGAACGGAGCGCGGACCCATCGATCAGCTGCCTCGACAGAACGTCGCTGAATTGACCGAGCTTCTCTTCTGAGAAGATCGAGGCGGGATCGCCGGCATAGCTGTGAACCACGCCCTCAAAACCAACATTGCAGCCCGGGATGCAATCCTGGAACCAATCGATGATGGCGTTGACATCGTTGCTTGCCGGCGTCAACACCGCGTTGAACGAGAAGCGCGGGTGAAACGTCTTCTGCGCATACTGGATCATCGCGAACTGGTGCGGATCCTCAAGCGGGTCGCTCCCGCGCACCGCCTGGCCCGGTCCATCGTGGCTGATCGCCATCGAAAAGTTCCAGGCCTTCAGCTTATCGACGATCTCCCGCGTCAGCAATTCGCCGTTCGTGATGATCGATAACCGCGCGTTCGGGAACTTCTTGATCAGCTCGGGTGCGAGGATCTCGATCTTCTTCCAGTAGAGTAGCGGCTCGCCGCCCCAGAACTCGACCTTCTCCATCCCCTCAGGAGCTTCGATCCAGCCATCGATGTTCGCCAAAAACTCGCTGGCATCGCGCGTCGACGACGCCGCGGCCTTGTTGATCTGGGCTGCCTGAAGGCAATAGGAGCAGGCCTTGTTGCATCCGAGACCGAGCTGAATCTTCAGCTTCTTCACTTGACGCACCTTGCGTCCAGGCTGGTCATAATCGACCGCGATGAACGGGCGAGCTTGCACAGGCTCACGCTCAAGCATCGCGTTATTGGAGAAATCGACGGCCCTGAAGCCATTATTGTCGAGCAGCCGTGAGGCGTGCTGATCGTAGAACAGAGGCACGACCTCTCCGTCGCTACTCAGCATTTCAAGTCGGATCATCTGGCACTTTGCAGGTATGCCGCCATGGGCAGCGGGTCATTGAACCGATAGATCGCCGTGGCGTCGTCGAACGATGACCACGTGACCCTCTGATATTCCTGCGGGGGCCGCTGGCCTCCCGGGATGTCGACGACCTTCTCCCGCGCGTACTGCGTCAGCATGCAGTTCGGATGCGCCGAGATGTGCCGATCCTCTCTGCCGGCGAACAGCCGGCTCCAGAAGGTCGAGATGCCATCGGTCCAGAAGAAGCCGATGCCCCAATTCACAAGATCGACCGCGGCGTCTGACCATGCGGCGCCGTCCTGCCTTGGCAGTGCTGCCTCTGGATCTTCGATGACGGATCGGATCGTGATGTTGTCGTTGTCGGCCCAGCGGGTGAAGTTGACCCAGGAGACAAGCTTTCCAGAGTCGTCAAAATACCCCCAGAAGCTCGACATCGCGTGCTCAAAGCAAAGGTCCACATGGTCCTTCGCGAGCTGGCGGAAGTTCTGCTTTGTGGGTGCCTCAGGGTCATTGCACCAGGCACCCATTCCGCTGCTGTGCTTGTCGATGATGTCGCACATGTCGCCAAAGTCAGCCGGCGTCAGAAAGCGGATCTTGGGCATTTGGCTCCTTTCAGCGCCAGAGCTTGGCGCCCATCACAGGCTCGATGATCTTGGCCGTGAGCGGCCTGGAGATCTCCAGCATCGTCGCGCCACGGAACTGGCTATGGGAGATCTCGATGAGGCCCTCGGCGAGGTAGATGAAGTTGCCTGGTTCCACATCGAACGTCTCGCCGGCCTGGCCGGACACGAAAGCGCGCTGCCAGAAGAACGGCACCTTGCTCTTCGGCGTTATGCAGTGGTACTCGCTGCCTTCCGCCGTGGCGCGGAGGCGATAGTTGTCAATGCCGCGCACGAACTGGGTCGCGCCGCTCCCAGCCGGCCGCGGGTCAGGCGCATGATCGCCGCCGAGCGCCTCAAATCCGCCCTTCGTGTAGACCGGGATCGTGTAGAGCGGATGAGCATCAGGCTTGCCTTCGAGCAGATGGGCGATCGACGGAGCGTCTGCCCACGTCAATCCGCGCGTCAGCTCCACTGGAGGGCAGATGCGCTCTTCTCCGGCATGGGCCGTGAAGATCGTGATCGTGAAATTCTCAAAACGGATGCGCCTGAACTGCATCGTCACACCTTGTGCGTTTCCAGAGGCAGACCGACAGGGTCTTCCATCGGACGGTCAATTCGGTATGTGAACTGCCCTTCCATGGCCGCCGGGGCCAATGGCGAGCTGCGCGACAAGATCGACATCCACCGCGCAAGGAAGGGCTGTGACGGAAACTGCATCACGATGGCTCCCCGCTGCTCATCTGCGGAGAAGTGGAGAGGAACGAGGACGTTCTTGATCATGCTGCCGAGCAGCCCGTGCTTATACTCGACACGAGCCCAACCATCCTGGCTGACGTCCAATATCTTGTAGCTAAACGTGCTGCTCGGCACCTGATCCATCATGTCCTCACTTACCGCATGCGCCGCAATCGCAAGCGCACGCACAGTTCCATTCATCGTGTCCGGAAGTCCCGTAGAACGAAGACATTGGGAAGTTGGCCGTCGGGAACGTCCCGCCGCCACCTGCCCTGTAGTACGTTCTTCCGGCGTACTGGCTCATTTGATTGCCCCAACCGAACACAGAGTTGACGGTCGAAAAACCGACCGCGCCTGTTGATGGTACGGCCATTATGCGCCCTCCAACCCTTCCACCCTGGTCGCCAGGCTCTTGATCGCCTCGACGAGGAGACCAGTGACCTGCTCATAGAAGATGTTCAGGAACTCGCTCCCTGACTTGCTGTTGCCGTCCTCGTCACGGTCGAACGGCGCAATGCCGACAGCCTCAGGAAGGACTTCACGCAGCTCCTGCGCAAGCAAACCAGCCTTGCGAAACTTCTGCTCAGGGGCCCCGACCTCTTTGGCAAGATCGCTCTGGATCCAGGTCACGCCTCTCAGCTTCTTGACCTTCTCCAGCGCGTCCTCGATCACCTGGATCTCGTCCTTCAGACGGATGTCAGAGGCGCCGTAGATGACATCGCCAGTAGCAACAATCGAACCGCTTTGCGTCGATGCGAAGGTTCCTACGCCGAGTGATCCTCGCAGGTAGCCGTCCCCAACGCCAGAAACGCCGAACCGCCAGTTCGCCCCATCCGACCATCCGCCGATACGCCACCAGTTATCGCCATCGAGGCCGGCCTGTACCGCATAGGCACCGCGGTGGTAGGTGACGAATGCGGCACCCAGGTCAGGCGCATAGACAGTCAGGCCACCGTAGGTGTTGTGGTTGAAGCCGTATGTCTGTCCGGAGCTGAACTGGTGAATGTGTTTGCCGGTCCACGTCGGCTGGATCGACATGTCGAGCTTGATGCTGGCATCCGACCGCATGTAGGTCGTTGCCGTTCCGGCCGAAGCATTCATCGTTGCAGCCCCAGTCGGGGTCGCGAACGAGATGCCGAGGTTCGTCAGAGCCGCGGCCTTGTTCGGCACGTCCGCGAGGTTCTGATCCTTCTGCAACTTCCCAGCCACAGACGTTGTCAGTGCGCCGACAGCGCTCTCGTCGGACGCCAGCTGATCTGCGATCTCCCTAAGCGTGTCCAAGGTGCCGGGAGCACCATTGACCAGAGCGTCGATCGCGTTCTTGACGTAGGCGGTCGATGCCGCCTTCAGCGAGTTATCGCCAGCCGTGACTGTTGGGACGGTCGGGCTGACCGTGAAGTTGACGGAGGCGCTGAACGTGCCGCCGACGTCCTTCTTGATGTAGAATGACGGATCGAAGATCTGCGCGTTCGCCGCATAGGTCGCACACTGGTCGCGAGCTGCAAGAGCATCCGACTTCATCTGAGCGACCGCGGACTTGTCCTGACCGGTCTGGGTCGCGTACGTCGAAGCCGTGTCACGATAGCCCTTCGCTGCGTCGCGGGCTGCCTGAGCATCCATCAACGTCTGCGTCACCACCTGCGGCAGCGCGGTGCCAACGTAGATGATCCAGTCCGAGAACGGTCCGGCATTGCCGAAAGTCTGGATAGGCTGCAGGGTCAACTGGCCGCTGCTGCGGTTCCAGTTGACGAGCTTTGCGAACGCATAGTCGGTGGTGTTGGCCTGCCTGACGATCGTGACGAACGGCGATGGCGCGAAGAGGTCACGCTCTGCCTCATCAGGAATCGCGAACGTCTGGGTGGTCGCGACGTTCAGCGTCACCGAGTTGTTGGCGTGCGCCAGCAGGAAGCCCTGCTCGGACACCAGCGCGATCTTGTCGAGCGCGGGCGCTAGAACGAGATCGAGACGGTTGAGGGCGAGGCCCTCGACGTAAGAGGTCAAGCCGCCGATGGCAGCAAGACCGTCTTCGTTCGAGTTGATTCGGCGGTCGAGGTCTTCGAAGCGCTGGTTCCAATACTCGGGGTCACCGAGATTATCCCTCGCCTTGACCCGGTAGAGTTGATCGTACCTGCGCGCCATCTGGCTTAGACCTCTTCGTAGCCGACGACGGCGTCACCGAGGCCAGCGATCAGGTTGCCCTTGACGATCACCTCGTGCCCGGGACGCGCCCAGATCTTGGGAGCGACCTCGATGGCCCGCGCGAGCTTCAGGCGATAGCTCTTCGCCGGATCGACGGCGAGCTTCGGAGGAGTATTCGTCGGCACAGCAACGGGTGCAGCAGCCGCCGGAGCGGCTGCGTTTTCAGTGTCGGCCATGAGGTTGGTTCCTTACTTGCTGTAGAACGACCGCTCGGCAACGTGGTACGTGACCTGCGGCGAGTTGGTCGTTCCGGTCTGCTCGATCGTGAACTGTGTGGTTCCGGCCGGCAGACTGAAGGTGTAGGTCTTCTCGTATCGCTTCGCCTTCGCATCCTTCAGCACCGTGACGGTGGTGTCGGGCGAGTATTCCGTCGAGCCGACCCGAACCGTCATCGCGTAGGTGTGCGGCGTCGGATCGAACATTTCGAGCAGGTTGACGAAGGTCAGGTTGTGCGTGACGTTCGACAGAGCCGGCACCGTCATCGTCGTCGAAACGTGCTTGAAGGCCGCCTTCGGCCGCGAGACATGGACGCGCGATCCCGTGAGATGCAGGATCGGCATCATGTCCCTGGTGCCGACGAAGCGAGCCCGGAACTGAGCCAGCGGCGGAGCGACCGCGAGCACGCCGGAGTTATCCTGGGTCAGCGACTGCCACTCGCCGGTACCGTTCGGCCGCATCTCATAGACCAGCTCGCACGAGCCCGGCACCCACTGCTCAGCGAGGATGTCGATGTCGCGGAAGCCGCCGTCGAGGTTGATCGGAGCGAACTCGATCGCGACCTGGGACGAAGCGAACTGAGCGCCATAGACCTGGATCATCATGTCCTTGGTCAGGTCACCCATGTAGTAGATGCCGTCCGTCGAGTAGAAAAACGTGCCGTCCAGATAAGACTGACCGTTGGTCATACCGATCTGATGGTTTGCGTTCGAGATGAACACGAAAGCATAGCGCTTGCCCTTCGCGAGGAAGGTCGGCTGGATCGGGCACAGGTTCCAACCCGTAACGATGTTCTGCTGCGCGTAGACCGTCTTTAGCACGACCTTTTCGAGGTCGGGCTGGCCTGCAGTCACCTCGCAGAGAGCGATGTGGATGTCCTCGTTCGCGGCCTTCTGGGTGATGTAGAAGCCCACCTGAGTCGCGATGATGTCGTTCGACACCAGGAAGGTCTGCGCAACCTGAGCACCAGTCACGGAGAGGTTCGTTGTGACCTCATACATGAACGGCTCTTCCCAGGTGTCGAGCCAGTAGTAGTCGGTCCGCTGTGACCAGGCGCCGTCACCGTTGCCGTGAACGTTGTAGTTGTTCGTGACCGTCGAGTATTCGATGGTGTTGAAGTCGTACAGATTGGTGGTGTCGACCGGGTTTCCGGGCGTGCTCCAGGCGTTGCCGTTGGTGCAGACCGTGTAGCTTCCGCCGTACCGGACGCGGGTGCGGGACATGTACCCGACCTTCATCGAATGCACCTGGTAGCCGTACTGCGCGATGCCAAGCGACTCGGTGTAATTGCCGGTCTGGATCTTCAGCACGTTGGTGTATTTCGGCATCAGGTAGCCGCCGGCCATCGCCGCGTTCGGATCGTTCGCCGAGAACAGCGAGATCTCGAACTGGTTCGCGTTGGCGTTGTTGAAGCGGATACCCTCCTCGACCCTGGCGTCGAAGCCCAGCAGCTTGCTGTTGGTCATGTCCGACTTCGTTTGATCGAGGAAGAAGTCGGTATCAAAGCCGGAGGCGTCAGCCGGATAGCGCAGGCTCTCCTTGACCCGAGCCAGGTCGAGGTAGATGCGGGACAGGTCGGAGGCGCTGCTCAGGCCGGTCATGCGGTTCGCGAGGTCGGCGAGGTCCGACGCCAGCGATGTGACGCGCGGCTCGATGATCGACCGGAAGGTCTCCAGCAGGTCGGTCCGGATATCCAGTGCGTCGGTCGAGACGACCTTGTTCTGGTCCTGGATGTCGATCGAAACGATCTGCGTGGTGTCCAGCATCACATTCGCGATCACCACATGGGTGGCCGGGACAGCAGCCGGGACAGGGTCGGCAGCCTCGGCGCCGGCCGTGAAAACGATCTGGACGTTGCGGGAGCGGGTCATGGCGACCGAGCGCGGCTCCACGGTGCCCGTATCGACGTCCGTCAGATAGTCGCGCTGCTCGACGTCGGTCTCGACCTCCTGGCCATAGGCCGAGATCGTCACGATGCGCCGGGCCGCTGCGGCCACGTAGGTGGCGAGCGACTGGGTCAGGACCGAGCGGAGTGCATAGACGGCGCCCGTATCGTAGACGCGACCTGCGCCGATCGTGACCTCGACCTGCCCGGTCTTGGTGATCATCAGTCCGGAGTACTTCCGTGTCGCAGAAACGGCATCGGCGACAATGTGGTCCATCGCCGTCTGAACGTATTCCTGGATGTTGTTGTGATCGGTCGCGGTCTGTTCCTGATAATCGCGAAAGATGACTTGCTGGTCCATCTAAGGGCCTCTTGCTGCGAACGCGAAAAGGCCCACCGTCCCCGCGGACGATGGGACCAATGCATTCTGGTTATTGTCAGATGATGATCGGGCTGCCCGCGAACCGCGGCAGGCCGGCGATGAAACCAGGCTTGGTGTCGGTATCGAGCAGGATCTTGTCGGTCATGCGCTTGGCCGCGATGATGGCCTGTCGATTCTTGGTCATCAGCGTGCCGTCATGCGGCGTGAAGAAGCGCGTTTTCGGAGAGAATGGCTGCGCGAGACGTGCCTTGTATTTGCTCCACCGCGTCTGCATCTGGATCTTCAGCTCGGCCGAGCGCGGCTCGATGCCATACCGCCCGACGCCCATGAACTGGATCGATGGACGTTTGGCGTCTGCAGCGGACCCGTCATTGACCGCATACCGCTCGTAGGTGTGGTACGGCGCCATTGAGGGCACGAAGAACCGCTTGTGGATGGGGCGACCGGAATAGACGGCTTTGCCTTCCTTGCCGGAGATCGTGATCAGCTCCGGCGTGGTTGACACCGGCTCGATCTGCGGACCGACCGCTCGGCGCCATGGCGCGCTGACGATCGGGGCGATCGTGACGATCCTGCTGGCTGCCGTGGACGGCATCGGAAACTTCTTCTTCAGGCCAAGCGGCGTGTTGCAGAATGTCGAATACGGCCGGACAGCCTTGATGTAGAGCCTGAAGTAGGTACCTTCGTTGTCGATCTTGGTGTCGGTCTCGACACCATTGACGACCCAGGACGCTCGCTTCGAAAGCCGCGTGATCGCCTCATTCGGGGTCGGGAACTTCTTCTCCAGAAAGCTGCTGTAGCGGCTTCCGCCTGAGAAGATACGACGCCGGGCGGCGCCGCGCAGGTAATTCTGGTAGATCCGAACCTGCGGCAGCTTGGCGAGCCAGGCTTCCCGCTGCTCCTTGTTGAGCGAGGGGCCTGAGAACACCTTTGCCGGCGGCGTCGTGGCCTTCAGGACCTTGCTGTCGACGAGGTCGACGTAGGTCTCGATGGCTTTCAGCGTGCCCTTGATCTGGTGATGCTTGATCGCATTCGCGACCACGCTCCGGCGCTTCGTCAGCGGCCATTCCGAGTCCCACAGGTCTACCGAGAGAGCCCAGGCCAGGTAAGGCAGCAGGTTCTCAGGGCAGGTCCACGGATTCCAGAGCTGCCGGATCGGGATGTCGATTTGGAGCAGGCGTTCGACCTGGGAGGCCAGCGTGCGCTCGTACTCCGTCGCATTCGGGGACAGGATGTGATCCATCCTGCGCGTCGGAAACGGGCCCATGGCTTACTCCAATCTAGTCGGGAGCGGCGTGACCTTTGCGGAATCGATGACGACGCACTGGTCATTGCCGGCCACGACATCGGCAGCCGGCGAGATCAGGTCGACGTTCTGGACGCCATTCTGGTTGAGCGCCGAAATGATTGCCGACCTGGTCAGATCGCGTCCGATCATGGAGACGTTGGTGCGGACCTTCGTCAGGGCCGTTCCGATGTCGCTCATGACCAGCGCGGCATCGGGTCCTGGATACAGCGTGACGTTGGCAACGATCTGCGTCCGCAGCGGCATGACCGGACAGACCGAGATGACGTCGGTCAGCGGCTTGATCCCTTTCTGGTTCAAGCGCTTCACGACGTTGGCGATGATGTCCTTGGTCGGTACCGGGTCGGTTCCGCTCTGCATGACGGCGACTTTGACGCCGCCGAATTTGTTGACCTTGGTCGCCGTTGCGTCGCGGATGCGGACGTCGGCGCTCAGGGCCTGGAAAATGTAGGCTCCCTCGGAGCCGGCCGTCGAATAGGCTTCTGGCGCCATCTGAGCGCGGCGCCGGAGGCTGTCATCCAGCTCGTCCGGCAGGCGCTCAACGCCGAAGAAGGCAGCCAGGTTTTCGAGGTCCGCGCCCTTGGCGAAGGCCAGCATGACGGCGCGTGCAGCGGCGTTGACCCGCGCTCTCACCAGGACCTCGCCGTAGGCCTGCGGCTCCAGGATGACGTTGGTCGGAGACTGCTCGAGGGCAAGCGCTGCCTTCAGCTTCGGGTTCTTTTCGAGAACCTCGTCCTTGTAGCGCTGGAGCAGAACCTCGTAATCAATGGTCTCGATGACGTCGGGTGGGGGAAGACGCGCGAAGTCGATATACAGCGCGGGCGACGTGTAATTGGGCATTCAACCCTCGCTAGATGGTGACCGAAGTTCTCCGCAGCACCTGCTCTACGAGGTCGATTCCATCGATGGTGATCGTGATCGCACCGGTCGCGTCGGCCTCGTCAATAGCCACTCGCGTGACCTTGAACTCCGGCTCGTAGGTGTTGATCGCGGCGATCGCGGCCATCATGCCGGACATCATCGTCTCCTCGTTGGAGGGCTTGTCCTGCATGTCCGAAAACTTCGACCCCCACCACGCCCGCATCAGGCGAACCTTGAGGCGGGTGGTGAGGATGACGAAGATGCTCTGCTTGATCCGGGGCCAGCCCTGGATCAGTTCGCCGGTCTCACGATCGATGTCGACCAGGTGCTCACTTGGAAGCGTTGCCATCGGCCGGCTTCTCCGAAGCAACGGCACCGAGCACCTTGGTCTCGACAGCCTTCGCCGCGGTCACCGCCTTGGTGACGGTCTCCTCGACCTTGGCCACGACGGCCTCGGCCTCTTCGACCTTCTCCTGCACGACGTGCTTGAGATACTTGACCTCAGCCTCGACCGCGGTGACGACGGAGCCGGCCGGCACCAGGACGCCCTTGCGCCAGAAATCCTTGATAACTTCGTAGGTCTTCATTTTTCTTCTTTCTCGCTACGCGATCTTGGCCCAGACCACCTGAGATGGTCCAGCCTCTGTCATAACGCGCTGGTCAGCCTGCTCATTGGGTCCGGAGACTCCGAGGTTGACGCGCTCCTTCGTGATGTTGACCCATCGGCCATCGACGCCGGCCGAGCAGCTGTTCGCGCCCTTCACCTCGACGTGGTCTTTGTGGAATGTGACTGTCGTCCCATCGCCGTGCTTCAGGACAATCGCGTCCTGGTCCAGCTTGACGTTGGCCTGGTTCTCACCGTAGGTGACGTTCAGGTCGTTCTCAGTCCACTTGACGCTGGCCTTCTTGTCCTTGAACTGGATCTTGACCTGGTTCTCGTCCATCAGGACGTCGCCCTTGGCTCCCTTTTCGCCATAGCGGACGTTGACCAGCTTCTCATCCTGCCTGTAGTAGGACTTATTCTTGCCGACCGTCTTGAGGATCTTCTCCTTGTCGGCCAGCTGCCGCGTGACGCCGTCATCGCCCTCTTCCGGCACTTCCGGAAGCTTGGGCGGCTGCGTCTGCTGTGACTGCTGCTGTTGATCGGACGATGAGGCATCCGAGCTGCTCGTGTCCGAGCTGCCAGATCCGCTTCCACCTCCACCGCCGCCTGCAAGGCTCGCCGGGATGCCGGCCGCTCCGCCCGCGCCGCCGCCGATCATCTGACCGACGACGCCCATGAGGTTACCGGAGGCGACCTGGTTGGCGATGCCGGCGAGATTGCCGAGTTGGGACAGCCCTGGGAGGCCGGACAAGTTGGCGAGCTGGCCAACATTGGCGAGCTGGCCGAGGTTGAGGCCCGACAGCTGCGAAAGGCCCGCCATGTTGGCGATGTTCGAGATGTCGAGGTTGGCGAGGTTGCCCAGGTTGCCGAGATTGCTGAGGCCGCCGAGCATGCTGGAGAAGTCCATGCCGCTTAGGCCGGCCAACTGGCTGATGCCTGCGAGATCGCCGAGACCAGAGATATCGCCGAGTCCCGTGGGGGCGCCCTGCTGCTTCTTCTTGGTCTTGATGATCAGGTGGTTCGAATCCTTGGTCTGGTGGATCCAGTGCTGCTGATCCTCTTTCTCGTGGATCAGCCCGACCGTCTCATCCTGCTTGCCGTGTGGCGATGGCGTGTCCGGGCCGTAATGGAACGGCTCGACCGTCCCCAGCTCGGGGATGCCGCCGACCGAGCGCAGGATGCCGTGCATCCCGATCTTCGGCGGAACCGAATACTTGATCGTCGCATGCGAGTGGCTTTGCCAGGGCTGCCAGTCGCTCTTGAAGGTGTCCTGCTTCGAGTAGGTCTCATTCCCGCTCGGGGTCTGATCCTCGCCGTCGTTCATCTTGACGTACCAGCGATTCTTCTCGAACTTGACCGCGACGATCTTTCCGAGCCGCTCCTTGTTCTGGAACTTGCGCTCCAAATCCTGGAGCCGGCGCTCCATCGCGTGAATTGCACGCACCATTACGGCACCTCGGGTGTCACATCGACCGTCTCGTCGCCGGACAGACCCGCTGCAGTCTCCACATGACCGAGGATCTTTGCCTTGGTGCTCGGCACCTTGGTGACCATCTGGCCGTTATTCCAGACGAAGTCTCGCTGCAGCACCTTGTTGGTGCCGATCATGAGATCGCTGTGCCACTCGACCACGCCGACAGAGACGCCTTCGCGCCTCAAGACAGGCTGGCTAATGCGCTTGAACTGGACGTTCTGAGCAGGAGCGGCATCGGGATGTCCAAACTGATTTTGATGAGCCCAGGTGGCCACGGTCTCGACCATGTCCCAGGCCCGCGAGTCGCCATCGAGCGACACGTATTTGTTCTCGTCGATCAAGACCACGACAACCCGGAGCAGAGCATTCAGCTCGCCCGTGAAGGTCGGATCGCTCTTCGAGGCCATCACCGCGACGCGAGCGCATGGCGTCTTCAGCGTCCAGTCGGCGATGTCTTTCGCATCGAACAGGCCGTCGTACCATTCGACGTCCATCGTCGGGTACAGCGTCTTGATCCCGTCGATGATCTTCTGGCGGAAGTCGACGACTTTTCCCATCATCAACCTCCGTGCGCGATATGGTCGCGGAGCATTTTCGAGATGCGTTTGACGTTCTCTTCCGAGAAGCCCATGAACGGACGCGCCGGCACCTTGTCGGCCTTGCTGTAGCGCTTGCCGCCGCGCCGGGCCTTGCGGCCGGCATGGTTGAAGCCCTCCTGCATGAGCGATGCGTATTCGGTATCCGCCGTCAGCTCGAAGCCGTGGTCGTTCACGTCGGTGACCTCGATGCTGCGGGACAGCTCGCCGCTTTCGAACAGCGGCCTGTCATGCCCCTTCAGCGCGATGGTCACGTCGGACAGCGCAGCCCACAGCTCACCCTCTGGCGAGCGCTTGGTGCGAAGGATGCGGTTGATGGTGGCACGCTGCATGTACTCGGCAGCCTGCTCCATCACCGGATAGAGGTGCTCGGCGTCCTGCAGCAGCTTGGTGAGGCGGGTATTGAGGCGGGCGAGGTCTTCGGCATTCAGATCGACCGCAAAAGCGCCCATCAGGCCCTCCCGCAGTCGAACGACCGGCCACCTCGTGTGACGTTCGGGTTCGTGGTCGTGGTCACCGGGTTGCCATTGGCATCGGTGCCAGTCGTGGTGACCGGCGGCAGGCCGAGGCCGACCTTGCCGGAGGAAATCTTCTCGAGGATTGAAAGCGCGTCCTCGTAACGCACGCGCATCTCATCGGTCCGGCCAGTCCGGCCGAGTGCGATCTTGTAGACCGCGATGTCGATGGCGCAGTTCTTGACGATGCCCGGCGTCGGGACAACCGGGACCGTGTATTGCGACGACAGATAGGCGTCGCAGATCTCGTCGGCGCCGTCGAGTCCACGCTGGACAACCAGCGGGTCTGGTATGCCGTCACGGTCATAATCGGCTATGCGAACGAGGAGATCGGTCCCATAGAGATCGTCGATGTCATCCTTGGTCGCGTAGCCCATTATGAACCTCTGTCAGGTTACTTCTTCTTGGTCTTGGTGGCGGCAGCAGCGGCTTCGGCAGCAGCCTTGTCGGCAGCTTCCTTCTCAGCGGCTTCCTTGGCAGCAGCTTCAGCAGCAGCCTTCTCAGCAGCTTCCTTGGCGGCGGCTTCGGCAGCGGCCTTTGCAGCATCAGCTGCAGCGTCGTCGGCCGACGCATTGCCGTGGAGGTTGGCGAAGCGCGCGGCGCGCACCTCGGGCGATACGATCCGCTGCTTGCGCAGACGAATGTTCGCAGCCGCCTCACGGGCTCGGAAGCCAGTCGTTCCAATCATGGATGTCTCCAAATAGCGAAAAAGCCCTCCCCGGCTTTCACCGAGGAGGGTCGATTTCAGTTCCTACCGTCTGAGGTCAGACGATTAGGAGCCCAGCTTGTGCTTGAACGCGACGATCCGGATGACCTTCGGATCGTAGACGCGCTGCCAGTTGGCGACGTCGGCCAGCTCGGAGTTCGCGGGGGTGACGCCGACCTGGTTGGCGCCGAGCCACTTGATGCCGCGGGGATGCATGACCCACTGGCGGCGCTGCACGATGTACTCCTGGCCCATGCCCTTCAGAGCCTGGCGCTCGACCTCGACCGGGGTCTTCGGCGACTTCTCGCCGTAGCCGATCGCGCCGGGGCCAAAGATGTAGGTGGTGAACACGCGGTTCGCGCCGGAGCCAGTCACCGGCATGCTGTCGTCCACGATGACGGTTTTCCCCATGTAGGTCGGGATCGTCAGCTTGCCCTCGGAGTCCGGCATGAACTCGATGAGGTCGGCCTTGACCATCGCCTTCAGGGTCAGCGAGTGGACGGCGACGGCGTTCAGGCCGCCCTGCTCGTCACCGAGCAAGAACGCGGCGTCGATGAACGAGTCGGCGTCGAAGTTCTCGGCACCGCCGGTCAGGCCGGAGATGTCATTGACGTTGGCTGCCATGCCGGCCGAGCCCATCGCGCCCGCCAGGGTCGCGAGCAGAGCGGTCTGCATGCGGCGATTCCACCACTCGGCGAACCGGTTGGCGATCAGCTGGATCGGATCGGCACCGGACAGGTCGGACGACAGGTCGGACGCACCGAACGCCTTGCCGCGCAGCAGCTTCACGGCCACGTCCTGGCCGGTCGAGGTCTTGCTGACGGTCAGGTCGCTGTTGTCGTCGAGCACCTGCTCGGCGTCCGCGGCGTCCAGATCGTTGAAGAACGGCATGTTGACGGTCTTGCCGCTGATCTCCGCGTCGATGACGCTGGTCAGGTCGGTGATGATGCCCGACTGGAACAGGGCCGACTTCTGCGTCGAGAGCACCTGCACGTAGTTGTTGAATTCGGTCGGGACGATCATGTCCGCGAGACGAGTCTCAGTCATTTCTCACTCTTGCTTTTGTTGAGACGGCGTTTGCGGCTGCTTGCATTCAAGCAAACGCCCGGACAGAATCCGGGCGCATGCAATTGTTCGGATGGGCGAGAAGGGTTACTTCACGCCGGCCGCTGCTTTCAGCTGCTTGGCCAGTTCGGGTTTTTGGTTCGACAGCAGCATCTGCTGCGTCATGTTCCAGGTGTCCTTCATCCAGGGGTTGGTCTGACCACCACCTGCCGGAGGATTGCCGTGGGTGCCGGGTTGCGTTCCCAGACCGCGCTTCTCTTCCGGCTTGAAGAGCGAGGCGCGGCTCTCGCGGATCTCGGCGACGAGATCGGCGACAGTGAAGGGGGTGCCATTCACGTCCTTGATGCGGGGGTTGCCGTTGGTGTCGAGCACCTGGACGGAGACCTGACCGTCCTTCATGGACGTCTTGACGAACTTGGACACCAGCAGTTCGACGGCATCCCGCGCGTCGTCCAGTGGGTTTGCTTTTGCGACTTCAGACTTGATCTGGCTGTCGGCCATGATCGTCTGCAGTTGCCCCGTGAGGCTCTCGACCGTAGCGTTGGCGTTCTTGACCTGGGTGCTCAGCTCGGTCTCGCGCAGAGTCCACTGCGCGGTGAGCTGACCCTTCAGGGTCTCGAACTTCTCGCCTGCGATCCGATCCGCCTCTTTCGCGGGATCGAGCTTCGACAGTCGTTCTGCGGTTTCAACAGCCGTCCTGGCTGCGTCAGGGGTGATCTCTCCGAAGGCGGAGACACGCTCGATCGCGGTACGAGCCGCGCCGGCATCGAGGCCTTCGTAGGGCTTCAGCTGCTCTTTGAGGACTGCAACGTTGTTGCGCTCCGCTCCGAGAGCCGTCTTCAGGCCCTTGACGTCGTCGAGTTCGTAGCCTTCGGCCGGCGTGACGTTGAGGAAAAACTTCCCGTTCTTCTCGACGTAAAAGGCGCGATGGGCTTCGTCGACGGTGTTGATATCGGTGACTACTGCTTTGAGCATTCCAATCCCTGGAAATGCGGGGCATCCCGCCCCTCGTGATAAAAGACCGCTCAAGCATCCCGCCTGAGGGTCGGTGATATCCCCGAGGATCCGGGGAATCGGAGATGCCAGCAGCGATCGTTCCGAGGCCGTCCCGGCGCTCGGTTGGTCATTGCTGGCGAATTGGATGGCTGGCACGGCAGGTCTCGAACCTGCGACCTCCTCGTTAACAGCGAGGCGCTCTACCGTCTGAGCTACATGCCAACGGAAAATGTTCAGCGGCGGCGCGGGCGTGCGGCACGCTCTTGGATATCTCTGCTCGTCTTGTGCGGGATGCGAGCTGAGACCGCTGAAGCCGCGCTCGACCATTCAAGGGAGCGCGGAACCGAAAGAGAGGTGGCCCGCCGGGCCAAAAAAATGCCCGCCAGGCGCGAACCGGGCGGGCAAGTGTGAGTGAGTGACCGATGCAGAAAAGCCGCCCAGGGAGGTCCCGAGCGGCTTCTGGATGCTCTATGGAGAGAGCGTCGGATTACGCTGCGATCTGCAGCTCCTTGACGGGTTCGAGCTTGTCGAACTCCTCCGGTTTGGCGAACTGGATGGTGTCATCCTCGGTCAGGAGGACGACGTCGCCAGCGGCACAGGATTGCACGCCCCACGCCGACGACATGGTCAGACCCCCGAGGGAGTTGACCTTCAGCTCACCACTCTGCAGACGGCTGACGAGCCATTGCGGCGCGACCTCCTCGGCAGCCTGCCCCCAGAGGGGCAGCTTGAACGCTTGGACCAAGATCTTGCGGTGAAACAGGTTCATTTGCACACTATCTGCATTTCACCTGACTTGAACCACAATATACGCCCTTTGTCAAGCTCTATGCAAACAGAAATGCAAATCGCGGAACTCAGCCATAGATCCAGACGTGGATGATGATGTAGAGGATGAAAATCCCCATCAGCGCCTTAAACGGGTGCATCAGGACCGGCTGCATCATGAGCCAGAAGTTGGTCTTCTCCTGCTCCCGAACCAGCCGCTCCAGCGCGAGCTGCTCAGGCGTCGGAGCTGGGGCCGGAGGTGGCGACGAGACGGGGGCCGGTGCCGCGCGCCGCGGCTGAACGCCTTCCTCGGGCAACCCCAGAAGCTTTTCCCACCACTTCAGCTTGACTGGTTCCATTGACCGGCTTCCTCCCCTTGACCGTGAACTTCGGCTCGAAGCAGATCGGGCAGCACCAGTATTCGTCACCGATCAGCTTGCCGAAGGCCACGACCGAGCGAGGGATCATCCGCACCAGCTCGCGCACGGGCGTGCCCTGCCTGTTGGTGCAGGGCTCGCACACGTAGCCTTCGCATTTGAATGACAGCTTCTCGGTCATGGGCCGAACCGCCTACAACTTGCACGAATGCAAGTCAATTAGAACTGCGGCGTCGGGCGCGTCGAACCATTCGGGAAGTTCGGCTTCGGCTGAGTTTGGTTACCCGCGGGTGGTGTGGAGGCATTGCCTCTGGCTGGCGCCGCGGTGCCGTTGCCTGCCTTCGCAGGATCTGCCTGGGTCCACCGACCCGGCAGCATGTTCTCGCCGGCCGCCTGCATGTTCTCGTCAACAGCCTGCCACAAAGCAAGTTCCGCCTTTAGGTCGAACTCGTCGCCGAGCAGGTTGCGATCCCTGATCTCCTGCAGCAGCACTTCGCGCGACAGGCCGCGCTGAGACCACAGAGTGACGAGCTGGGCGACCTCAGCCAGGCGGTCGGCTGTGTTCGAGAACTCGGTGTTCAGGACCACGTTGACGTTGGAGTAGTCGGCGCCGGTCCAGTTGCCCATCATGCGGATTGCGCGCTCTAACGCATCCTGACAGTTGATCGCCATGTCGTGGACAACCGAGTGGACCCTGGTCTCCTGGATGTCACGCTCGTTCTGCGGGACGTACTGACGGTGCGTGCCCGTGACCGGGTTCAGCGCCATCATGTCCATCTGCATTTCGAGCTTCTCCAGGTCCTTCATTCCGGAGTCGATCGCGGTGCCGCGGGGCTCGACGTAGTACCAGCGGCCGTTGGCCTCGGGTGCGTAGAGCACCTTGTAGGGTCCGATGGCGAACTGCGCCTCGTCTTCCGGGTCGATCTGGACGCCGGAACAGGCCAGCATCGGGAAGCGGGCGGCCGACAGGATCGACCGCTGATCCGAGCTGGAGATCCAGTGCTCGATCTGCTTGTAGGCGAGGTCGATGAAGACCGGCCGCACCTGGTAGTCTGCTTCCTTCTCGCCGGCATAAAGGGTGACGAACGGCACCTCCGTCATGTTGGTGAGCGGGGTCTCTTCGACGAATGTCCAGTTCGAGCCGCCAGAGGTGGCGAGCTGTTCCCAGAGCTGCACGATGCCCTTGCCATTCGACGTCGGGTCGATCTCGATGACCCGCATCTGGTTGTAGAGCACCTCCTTGAAGCCATCGCGATCGGCGCGCTGGCCTCGGATGCGGACGTGGACGGTCTTGGTGTCGCCGCCGACATACGCATCGTAGGCCGCGGCCACGTCGTCGACCTTGTACATCTTCATGAATGGCCGTGCGCCGGAGGCCTTCTGGTCCGCCAGGCTCTTCATGTTGTAGGTGTCGGGATGGTCCACCAGAATATGGCACATGCCGTCCAGCATGGCATTGTTGAAGAACTGGTGGGCGAAGACGTGCAGGTGTGTGCCGATCAGGTCGATGTCCTGCACCCACAGATCGAGGTTCGGATCGCTGTGGATCACCTTCAGCAAGGTGCGGAAGGGCTTGGCCGATGCAGCATCCACCGCCTCGCGCAGCTTGTTGAGAGCGAACGTGGATGCCAAGCGCGACGCATAGCGGCTGTCGGATTCCTTCTCGTACTGAGGCAGGAATGTCGCACCCTGGGCGCGCATGGTCTCGGTTCCGCCATAGACGGCGCGGAGCATCCTCGTGCGCTGCTGCATGGTCGTCGCGGCTGACGACAGCAGTCCAGGGTTACCGTCCTTGGGAGACGGCGTATACTTGATCTGTTGGGTGGCGGTTGCCATGGTGGTGAGATGTCCTGACGTTACCAGTCAAGGACCGCTGCTCTCTTCGGACCGAGGAGTGAGTTGAATGCGTCGGCAGCAGCGTCGACCTGGTCGTCGTAGGTGCCGAGTGGGAAGGTCTCCAGCTCGTCCGTGAAGACGGCGTTCCAGGAGCCTGGGACCATCTTGACGTTGCCGGCTTCCGCCTGCGCAGCGAATGCGGCAGCACGGACTTCCTTCGATCCTGTGGGGCGGGCAGTCTTAACGATGTAGCCGGCGAGCCGGCGAATGAAGCCCTGGACCTGGCTCTTGCCGGCCTGGCCTGGGTCTTGCGGGAGAAAGATCTGGACCGAGCGACCGTCGTTCTTGGCGGTCTCCTGGATCTTCTTCTCGACTTCGAGCGGCGATCCACGGAAGCGGATGACATGCTCGATGTAGAAGACCCCGTTGGAGTCCTTCGACATCAGGACGCCAACCGTGTAGTCGCCGTCAGAAGATGCCGCCAAATCCCATGCGCGGACCTTTGCCCGGCGCGGAGGAAGCTCAGCAACGGCGACCGGAGCGAACCAGTCAGCGCGGAACATGCCACCGTCGTCAGACATCGGCTGCTGCTGGTACAGGGCAGAGAACGAGCGCTCGCCGAGAACGTCGAGACGATCCTGCAGGGCCGCGTAGGAGAAGCGGTGCGGAGCCAGCGGCTCGTTCGGCTTACGTCCGAGCGCGTCACCCGGGACAGTGCCATCCTCGTTGAGGATCAGCTGACCATCGGGGGTCTTCTTCACCCACGGCAGTGCCGGAAGATACAGGATCTCCCATGGGAGGCCCTTGCCATCTTCCATGGCCTCGATGATGCGGCCGGCGATGTCGTCGTAGTGCCAGCGGGTCAAAGTCAAAATGATCGGCGCGTCTTCTTCGAGACGGGTGTAGACGACGTCTCGGTACCAATCCCACTGGTCGTCTCGGAATGTTGCCGACTTGACCTCTTTGCGATCCTTGATCGGGTCGTCGATCAGGAAGAGATGGGCGCCCTTACCGGTGGTACCGGTGCCGACGCCGACCGCGTAATACTGGCCGCCGCCGGACTCGTCCGTGAGCTGCCATTCATCGGCAGCTCGAATGTCGGGCCTGATCTTGATGTGCGGGAAAAGTCGCTCGAACTCCTTGCCCTTGATGATGTCTCGGACGTTTCGGCCGAAGCCGGTGGCGAAGTCGCCGTTGTAGGATGCCGAGATGATGTTCTTCGACGGGTTCCGGGCCATGAACCAGGCGGGGAAGCGCCTGGTTGACAGCTCTGACTTTCCGTGCCGCGGCGGCGCGAAGATCATCAGTCGCTTGCACTCGCCGCGCTCGACACGCTCAAGGGCCTCTGCGACCTTGTAGTGGAACGGATCGGCGTAGTATTTCGGGAGCGTGTAGGTGGTGAAATCGATGAGGTGCTCGCGGCCCCTCCTACGACGCAGGATCTCGGCCGCTGCCTCCTCGGGGGAGACATCGGTGACAAAATTCACGATGATGGCCTTTTAGAACTTGAAGCCAGGCGCCTGGATCGTCAGTTCGTCCTTGTTGGCGGAGCGCGACTGGACTTCGAACATCACGGTGGGAGAACCGTTGGCGAACGGGTCGCCATAGAAGCGAACGGTGCGGAGCCAATTTCCATCGGTGTCCTGGACCAGGTCCGACACGGTGATGAGACGAGCGTCCTCCAGGTTCACCTTCTGGGACAGGGTGGTGAGTGCGGACATCTTCTTGATTTTCTCGAGTTGGAACTCCGGCCGATGCATTGAGCACCGGCCAGAGCGACGACGTTCGTCTTAGATGTTGCGGTTCGCCGCGGGGGCGTCGACGGACAGCGCGGCGGCAACCGCAGCGGTGGCGTCAGCAGCCGGAGCAGCGTCCTCGACCACTTCATCGGCGGCAGGCGCGTCGACAGCGGCATCGGCGGCCGGCGCCGGAGCAACCGCAGCCTGGGCATCGGCGACCGTGGTCGCGATGTCGGCGGCGACGCCATTGATGGCGTCCAGGTCCTCGGCTGAGATGCCAGCGGCCGGGACAGCATCCAGGCGAGCCTGCAGGTCAGCGGCCTGGGCCGACACCGTGTCCAGCTTGCTCTTGAGCGCCTCGACGGCAGGCTTCAGCTGCGCGTTGGCGTCTACGAGGGCCTGGACTTCGGGGGTAAGTGCCATAAGCAGATCCTTCACATAGTTGAGGTGGCGTTCGATCGCGGCAAGGCGATCACTTCCCATCCGGTCGTGGACCTGATGGGATTGGAAGAGCTGCTGCAGCATCTGCTTGACGGAAAACTCATCGAAAAAGGACACTCAGCACCTCAGGTGTTCTTGTTGTTATTGGAGGCAGAGCCCCGCAACCGAAGCCGCGGGGGTGTCCTTGCTGATCAGACGATGTTGAGGCCTGCCACATCGAGCTTGGCGAAGACGTCCTTCTCCCACTTGCGGACCTTGCCGCGGTACATGAAGGAGTTCTTCGGATCCTTCTCGAACTCCCCGAACGGCACGCCGGCCGCATCCACTAGCTCCATCGCACGCGGGTCGAGCATCGGGATGTCGATCAGCGAGCTGCCGAGCGCGAGCGCCTGGCGGGTCACCTCGTCGATACCTTTGAAGAACTCGGCGCCGTTGTATCGGTTGAGCACGATGCAGTGCTTCGAGCCGGCAAGTAGCTTGGCCACCTGATCGATCTCGCCGAACGAGTCCATGGTCGAGCCGATCACGTGCATCACGGCGCTGTTGATCGCGCCCGAGCGGACCATCTCGTTGTAGCCGACGTCCTCCAGCAGGGAGAGCGTGTCGGTCAGCAGGCCGGCGCGGATGTCGATCAGGGTGATCGAGGACGAGTTTATGTTGTCGAACACCTTGGCCTGATCATCAGAGTCGCGCAGGTTCACGATCTCGGTGATCTCGCTGAAGAAGCGCTTCAGGCTGCCCCTCGGGCTCTCGGTGTCGAATGCACGGACCGGCAGCCCCTGGGCGCCGAAGTAATCCAGCATAGCTCGAGACAGCGTGGTCTTACCGACGCCGCCCTTGTCTGCACCCACAACGACGACCGCGGGCTTCTCAGCAACGAAAGGCATTGTTCTATCCTTTTGGGGATCTGGAAGTCGCGCAACTTCCCTTGGGTGGACCGGCTCAGCCTTGATGGACACCGGTTCTGAAATGACGGCCGGAGCGTCCACGATGGGATCCGGCTCCGGCTCTGGTAGTGGCGTGGCGACGTGCGCCACAGGCTCGTGTATTGGTGCCGGCTCTGCCCGTATGGGCTCCGGCTTGTCGTGCGGAGCAGCCACAACGATCGGCGGCTGCCGCATGAGCACGGCGATGCGTTGCCGACGCACATCTTCTTCGAGTGGACGCCGGCTTCCCATCAGTGAACGCTCTCTGGTTTCTCCTCCGCCTTCGGCTTCTTTGCGCGGCTCGCGAGTTCGAGCAGCTCGTCCTCCGACATCTCGGAGGCCTCCTTGCGGACGTTGAGGTTGGTGTGGTTCTCGTCCTTCTGGCCGAGGTAGTTCTTGCCGAGGAAGATGGAGGCCGGCGCGTTCTTGTCGGCCAGTGCCATCTGCTTGCGTCTCAGGGAGACCTTGGCGTGCTGCAGCCCGTCATCCCAAACCTCACGCGCCTCAGGATAGACGTTGAAGAAGTTGGTCAGGGTGCGAGGGCTTACGCCGAGGATTGCGGCAGCCTCGTCTTGTGTGCCGAAAAGGCGGGCGATCTCAGCCAGAGCACGAAGCGTGTCCTCATCAGGTTGAAGTTTCGTCTTGCGACGACCGATCGGTCGAGCGAGAAGCTCATCGAGAAACTCGGTCTCCTTGGCATCCTTCTCGGCGGCGGCTTTGGCTGCTGCCTCGCGGGCAGCCGCCTCCTCTTTCGTCGGCCGGCCGCGGCGACGCTTGGGCAGGTCGGTCATTTTTGTTCTTCTTGTTCAGTGGGGCTTGTCGTCGACCACCGCGGCGCCCTCGCTAACGATGTCCTCGATCGCGATCGCGGTCACGAGTCCCTCTCCAGGCCATTCGACCAGGATGTATTCGGCTTCGTTGTGATCGTCGGTCTCGTCGTCGAAGCGATCGAACATGGCGATGATCGGGACGGCCAACCCGCCGTCATAGACGATCGACATCGTGTCGAAGTCGACCGTGGAGCCTATTCCTTGGCCCCGGGGATCGCCGTTCTGATCCATTGCAAAATCTCAGCCTTGGAGCCGGCGCCGACCCGGTTTGCGATCACGACACCCTTGTCGATCGCGACGAGGGCTGGGATCTGGTTGACGCGGTAGAGCTGAGCGGCATTCATGCACTGCTCGACGTCTGCGACGTAGAAATCCACCTTGCCGTCGAGTTGCTTCTCGATGTCATCCAGCATCGGCTTCATGGCCTTGCAGGGCTGACACCATCGCGCCTCGAACTTGATGACGATGGGATGCTTGGCCCCGTGGACCGTTTCGAGTGTGGTGCTATCCGTGATAGATTTCATCGGCTGAAGATCTTCTTGAAAGCTGATACTCCGCCGATACCGCAGACGGTCAGGATGATGTTGTTCTGCATGTTGGCGTACATGCCGGGCAGCGAAGCGACGTTCCAGCTACCGATTTCGTGGCCTAGCAGCGGCATAGAGTCGAAGACCACAGCTGCGGCGTGAGACAGGAAGACGCCGAACGCCACCGGCACCATCCAGGCCGTGAACCAGTGCTCACGATCTTCAGACCGCTGCTGGTTCACCATCTTGGCGAGTTCGATCCTCGCCCTAATCTCCTCGACGTTGAGCGTGGTGTCGGCGCCGACAGCAGCTTTGTATTTCTCAATGTCGCTGTCGGTTTTCTTGTTGAGCCAGGTCAGGAAGCCGTTGGCCAGACCCGGAATGAGAGAGAGTAGAGCCCACATAATCGTTATCCGTTGAAGCCGTTCGATCGCGCCCAGCTCAACAGGGCCTCGATCTCCGCCTGCTGCGCCTTGATACCTTCGATGAGCACGGGAACGAGCTTGTCGTAGGCGACGGTGCGCCAGCGTTTTCCGTCGTTGCCATCGTCTGGGATTGAGAGATTGACGAGTTCGGGCAGGACAGCCTCGACCTGGTCGGCCAAGACGCCAATGTCACGCCCGCCGGGCCTTCCGATCAGCTTCGTCTTACCGTTCCAGGTGAAGCGCACGCCGTCGAGCTGCCCGATGATGTCGAGTGCATCTGCGATCCTGACGACATCGTCCTTCAGGGCGGGATCCGAATAGGCCGTGATGTTGCCGCCCGCAGTGACGTTGCCTGACGGGTCCGAATAGAAGGACCACGGTGCACGAGACCAGCCACCGAACCCGAAATAGCCGTCGGCTCGGATACCGAGCTTCAGCGCGTACGAATCGTTCCAAAAGGTTATGCCGGCGAGGTTGCTGTCGCCGCTGCTGGGAGCGCGACAAACGAAGCTGCCCCTCGTCGCTCCGCCGTCTTGCGACATGGCCATGCTGGCCGAAGCGCCGGTCAGCGACCCCGTCAACTGGACTGAGCCGTTGAGCGGCACATAGTTTGCCGGGTTGAAGTTCCCGCCGTGCCAGACGGCATTGCCGCTTACAGTCAGCGTCGTGAAGGCACCATTGGTAAAGCGAGAGTCGTCGCCCGCAGCGACAGTGCCCGAGGCAGTGCCGACGTTTCTTGTCGCCGCGCCACCGAGGCCGGAGATGTCGCTGTACGACAGCGTCACCGCACCGACGCGACCGGCAACGCTGGTCACTTCCGTCGCAAGGCCGTCGATCTTATCCCAGGTGGTACCGTTGAAGACGATGCAGTCGCCTTGATTCCACTGCGAGATGCCGTCGATCGCAGTCGTGCCGGCGACCGAGACCTTGTACAGGGTGCCCTTCTTGCCGGTGCCAGAGGCGAGAGCCGGCGTGTTCGTAGAGGCGTTCCAGGTACCTTGATAGTTCACAGAGCCGATGAGTGGCGCCACCGCGTTGGTGACGTAGGCCGTCGTGGCGATCGCCGTGCTGTTGTCGCTTGCGGCCGGCGTCGGAGCAGTCGGGGTGCCCGTGAAGGCCGGCGAGTTCAGCGGAGCCCGCGTCGTATCGACAGGGTGGACGTGATCCTCGTGTGCCCACCTCGCGCTCGAGCCGACCGTTCCGGAGCCACTGGGCGCGAGAGGTGTCGCTGTGCCGATCTTCGCGTCAACATAGGCCGTCGTCGCGATCTTGGCCGAGTTGTCGCCGGCCGCCGGCGTCGGCGCGGTCGGAGCGCCCGTAAAGGCCGGAGACGCAAGCGGCGCATAAGCTCCCAGAGTCGAGGTCAAGGTCGACGAGGTGACGTACAGGGCCAACGTGGTCGTCAGCGCGGTGGAAGTCACGTAGCTCGCCAGACTGGCGCTCACATAAGCCGTGGTGGCGATCTTGGTGCTGTTATCCCCGGTGGCCGGTGTTGGCGCGGTCGGATTTCCAGCGAATTCCGGCGAGTTCAGCGCGGCGCCGCCGAGATTGTGGAGCGCCGTCGAAGCATTCGCGACATCCGACAGGTTGTTGACCGACAGCATGTCGCCGAGACCAGGAACACCCTGATCTCCCTTCGGACCTTGCGGGCCGACATCGCCCTTGTCACCCTTTGGACCCTGGATGCCCTGAGGGCCTTGGTCGCCGGTATCGCCCTTCGGGCCCCTGATGCCCTGGATGCCTTGGGGACCCTGATCTCCGGTGGGGCCTTTGTCGCCTTTCGGTCCCTGAGGACCGATGGCGCCATTATCTCCTTTGTCGCCGTTATCGCCTTTGTCGCCCTTGGGACCTTTCGGACCAATGTCACCTTTGAAGCCCTGAGGGCCGCGGAAAGGCCCGATGCCGATCCAGATGCCCTGGCTCCAAACCCATCCTGTGCCCGTCGCAGAGACGACATATGCGTCACCGTCTGGAGCATTAGTCGGCAGATCCTCGTAGGCACCGACCTCGCCCTTCAGTAAAAAGCCACGGCCAGGCTCGCCCTTGTCGCCCTTGGGACCAGGTTGACCTGCGGGACCGGGGTCGCCCTTGATGCTGGGGAACATGTCCCTGAGCAGTGTGAGCGAGACGGTCCTGATCTGGTTGTTGACGAGGATGTCGATGGAGACGTCATCCTCGTTCGGCCCTGATGGCGGACCGTTCGGCGCTTGCTGAGAGGCGAGAGCGATCTTCCGGTTGAGGAGGAAGTACTTCGCGCCCTCTGCCGTCAGCTTAACAATGGAGTTAGCAGGGTAGAAATCCGTGCCAATGTAGATACCGCTCGGTGCCAGCACCCGATAACGCAACGTGCTCATTGTTCTTCTGTTTGTTGGCACCAGGGGAGAGACTCGAACTCTCGCAGCGCAGTTTTGGAGACGGCCGCCTACGCCGGAGGACCCTGATACGATCACTTGTTGTGTGGTGACGCCTGCCAGATGAAGTCGTGCCACTCGACAGGGCTGAGTTCGATGAATGCCTCGGAAGAACCCCGCACGGTCACACGCACAATTCCGGTCTCTGGCTCACGCTGCGCGTGGATCGAGCCGTTCGTCTTGGTGAGTGCTGCTATGCAGTCCATTGGCAATTCTCGTATTGAACGGCGCACCAGAGCCTGAGATTGAAACGTGGTTCGTGCTCTTGTCCGTACACTGCGACGCCCCGGAAGGGCCGTGCGCCGATAGGCCGTGAGGCCTCTTTGAAACTGGTGCCGAGGGCAGGACTCGAACCTGCGACACGCGGATTATGACCCCGCCGCTCTACCACTGAGCTACCCAGGCAAATGCCCGTCACACATGGGGGGGGACGGGCGTGCTCGCACCGCGAGCGCTCGGCTTGACACATGGCATCATTTACCCCACCACCCCTATGTCTTCAGGTGACAGTCGGCGGGCACCGAGAAACTCAGGTGTCGTAGCATCTATCCCAGTCGAACCATGAGTCGAAGATCTCGTCTTCGTCCGGGACCAGTTCGAGCGCGAGAAGCTTGGCGTCGGAGCGCTCTTGCAGCTTGCGACGCTCGTCTCCCGTGGAGAGATGACACATGCATCGCCATCGTGTTCGTCGTCCCATGAAGAGCCTCAAATTCATGCCCATGAGCGACCCGACTCCTATCGTCTTTAGGGGCTTGTGGGTCAGCAACGCCACGGCGCGGTTCCCGCGCTGGATGCTTGATTGGCATCGTCGCTCGATGGGGCTTGTATGTCGGGATTTCCGCCCGATGTCCCTGAGCGCTCAGGGTCTGCCGGCACGCAGCGGGGGCGACCCGAGCCGTGCCGGCGGTGCTCACTTGTCCTTGCGATCCTCGAAGTGGATCATGGGCTGCAGCAGCGCGATGTAGAACGGCAGCAGGCCGATCACAACGGCCGCAAGCTCTGCGCTCATATACTGGGTCAGGAGCGGCTTCAGGTCGATTACCTGGAGCTGCTGCAGCAGAACCGGCGTGGCGCAGGTGAGGGCGGCGATGAAGGCATGCCAACGAATCCGCACTCGAGCCCGAAACTCTCGTACCTTGTCCATTGTTCTTCTTCTTGGTTGGCGTTTATGGGGCTCCGAGGTTTTGCAGCCGGTGGGCGCCGGCTGATTTGTTCTCGGAGCAGCACGGGGCGGGTAAAGGAGGCAAACCCCGCAGCCGTGCGGCCGGGCCGGGTCAGACGGTCTGCGCTATTTTTGGCGCAGCTCCCTGTTACACAACAGCTCCGGGTATTCGTGTTCGTCAGCCGGCGGCCTTGCGACGCGCCCGCGCTTTGCGCTCCAGGCGCAGGTCGGTGATGATCCTGGCCCTGGAGACCTTCTTCTTCTTTTTCTTCTTTGTGGCCATCAGGCGATATGCTCCTGCGGGAGCCGCCAGTGCTGCGGCAGCGCGTCGATCGCCATGCTGGTGCTCGGGATCAGTTGCTCCAGAACCCAGTCGCAGTGCTCGTCCGAGACGCCGCGGGCCGGGTAGACCAGCAGGGAGTTCGAATACAGCTTGGCGATCTTCTGCCCGTATGTGACGGGCTCCCAGTCCTTGGGGTCAAGTCGCAGCCAGGCGATCATCACCTCGGCGTGCTTCTTGGTGTCGGCAACCATTGCGTTGCGCATGGTCAGTCTTTCTGGGCAATGGCGCGATCGATCCAGGCATAGATCGCTGGATTGTCGCGGCGAGCCATGATCATGACCGGCGTCAGCCGGTTCACGACGGTCTCCTCCTGGGCGCGGCTCTTGAGCGAGGCGGCGTGCCAGCAGGCATGATTGATCTCGTGTTCGAGGACTTCAGCGAACGATGAGTCCGGAAGGTCGTCTCGAACGTGGATGATGAAGTTGAAGCGGTCGCATAGACCCATCAGGTCTTGCTCGTCCGCGACAGCGGGATCCCAGTGCTCCAACTGGTAGACGAAGATCCCGATCTTGATCGTCGACGGAAGCTGGCGGCGATCCGGCAGAACGCCGCGTGTCATCTCAGGTCGTCCTTCGTGCAGTCACGTGCGATCAGGCGAACCTTCGTTCCCTTGACCCAGATGACCTCGGGGTGCGGGATCTCCGGCCGGTCACCATTCCAGCCCATGCCCCTGACCATCTTGCGGACCCGCGGCGGATACATCCGCCACATCAGAGACGACATCTCGACGGCGTGCCCTTCCCTCATGACGCCATTCTCATCGCGCCATCGCGAGGTCGCGGTATGGAAGCCGAATGCTGCCGCCTGGGTGGCACAGAACTGAGCACTGGGAAGCATTCCGAGCATCATGGTGCATGCGGAGGCGCAGTCGCCATCGACCACCACTGCCTCTCCTGAGGCCCGCAGACGGGAGTATTTGTCGATGAAGTCGACGATCTTCCCGCCGGGATCGTTCTTGATCACAACGGTGGCTTCGGCATGGGTAAAGACAAGCGCAAAGAGCCCGGCCAGAGCCAGGCGGACCAGGGCTTTCATGTCGGGGACTCCGGCTCGTCTCAACGGGCGGTTAAATGCTGGAGCGCATCTCGGCGAGGTTGAAGGTGAAGGCGCGCTCGATCGAGGTTTGCCAGATCACGTAGCTGAAGAGGAAGATCGACAGCGGGAACGGCATCAAAGATCCTCGTCCTCGTCTTCGATGTCCTCGAACATCGCTTCGAGCGTTTCGCTGATCCGGATTCCGGCCTGCTCGATGCCATCGCCGATATTGCAGATTCCTTGGCCGACACTGGCCAGGCCGAAATAGATCGCCAAGGCGATCATGAGGGTCTCGATGAAGCTCATTGTGCCTCGATGCAGAACAGGTTGTTGATTTTGTCAGTGGCCTCGTGTGCCTTGATGACGGCAGCCAGGTTCATGGCAGCGGAACGGGTCAGCAGAACCGCCATCGCGATGCCGAACAGCCCGGCGGTACGCATTGATCAGATGATCGTGAGATGTCCGCAGCGGACGAGCCGGGTCATCCAGGCCTTCACCTGGCCCTCGAAATCGATCATCTCGCCGCCGCTGGTCTGCCAGTGCGGGTGGATGATCACGATGCGATCGAACTGATAGCTGCGCGGGCTGTCGCCGTGCCGAAACACGCGCCAATGCCGGGTATCAAGATCAAACGCTGAGATGTATTTCTCGGCAATGTCCGTGCTCGCCGCGATGATGGCGTTCCCCATGGAACAGTCCTTGAATTGGAGCGAGGGGCGGGACTCGAACCCGCAACCATCTGCTTGGAAGGCAGACGCTCTACCGTTGAGCTACCCCAGCAATGAGATCTTGCAGCCGCTTCTCTTCCTGGCGGCACAGGGCTTGGCCGAGATCGGTGCGACGCTTCGGGTCTGTCAGGCAGGCCTTCAGATGCTTGATCTCGATCGGGATCAGAGAGGGCTTCATGCCGATTTCCTTGTTACGGCCAAAAGCCGAGCCAGATGCCCCAGCCATGGATGACGCCAACAGGCCATGCGATGGTGCCGACGAGCAGCAGAAGTGTGCGACCATCCTTGATGGTGGTTACGCCATGCGTGATCCAGGCGCTGGCCGCGATGATCAGGCAGCCGAAATACCAGTAGAGTAGCGTTGGGCTCAGCCTCATGATTCCTCATACGTTGGGTTGCCGAAGACTGGGCTCGAACCAGCGCATCCACTGCGGGCATTCTCCCACTGAACTACTTCGGCGAAGGTGGCAGGAAGGGCTCCTCGAAGAGCCCCCTTTCCATGGCGACGGCGCGCATGGCTTTGAGGACGTCGTCGATCCGACGTTCCTTGATGGCGCCGACCGGCGTCAGGCCGCCGAGCATCTCATTTCCGCGGGCCATCCAGGCCTGCGCTTCGACCGTTCCGACCACCTGGTCCAGATGCTTGATGACTTGGTAGGCCTGCATGGCGAGAGGCGATGTCGAGATCGGATCAGGCTTCGTCATGTCGAAGCACCGTTCGTGGTCCAGCCGATGCAGGATCGTAGATGCAGGCGATCTCGACCGCCTGTTCAGCATCCGCTCCGGCGCACATTGCGCCGAACGCATACTCCTTGCCAGATCCGATCGCAGTCCAATTCACCTTGCAGCGGTATGAACCGCCTTGCTCGAACACATCCACCTCCGGCTCACCATTCCTGGCGATGAGCCCGGTGTCGTATTCGCTCAGCTCCGGCGGATCTCCGATCTCACCAGCCAGAAACCAGCGGTGAAAGGCCTGAGCCCAGTTCAAGTTGCCAGAGCAGCCGCAAAGGGCTCCGTCGTCGCGCCTTACGATCTTGGTGACATGGCCAAACTTCGTCGACCCCTTGATGATGAGGGTGTCGGCCGCCATGACGCCGTTCTTGTAGGCAACTGTGGTCATGCGCCAGCCTTGATGAGCTGGCAGCCGTAGTTCTGGCCGCGCTTGATGAACTTGAATGAGCCGGTCACCGAACCCTTGACGAGGTGCGGGATCATGGCCTCGAAGTCCTTCAGGAAGACGATGACGATCTTGCCGTTGTGGTCCTTGAAGTCGAAATAGGCGGCGGACCTGCCGCGGCTATAGCCGACATAGGTCAGCGTCGCCACGAACGGAGCGTTGTCGCGCCATTCGAGATCAGTCATCCAGCTGTCCGCGTAATGCTGCTGGTTGCCGTCCTTATCGAACGGGATCTTGTAGTCACCCTTCGGCATCAGGTCTTCCCTGCATCGACGTCTGCGACGATGACCATGAAGGCGATCGCGATCGCGATACCGACCAGGATCTGGGTGATCTCCTGCGGGATCATGCGGCCTCCGCTGCAACTGCCGCGTTGACGATGTCGCTCTGCACGGCTTCGAGCGCCTTCTCCATCGCGCGGAAGAAAAGGTAGTCATGGACCAGATCGTCCGAGACGACGTCTTGCTCGATGAGCGCATCGACGGGGAAATCTGCTGGCCCGATCGGCGCCGCTATGGCGCGGGTCTCGTCCCTGCGCAGCTGGGTCATGCCCGGTCGCCAGGTGCCGTGGCGCGTCCACAGCTTCAACTCGTCTTCGAAAGCGAGTTGCGCCTTCGCGGTCAGTTCAGCGCTCACGCCCATGAGGCCTGCCTTCTCGCTTTGAATGGGTGAGCCGGTGTGCCGTAGGCAAGCACCGGTCTCTGGGAAACTGGTTCAGAACGGCCGATGCCGTTTGTGCTGCTCTGGCTTGGAGCGCCCGTTGATCTTCTCGACGAGGTGAGTGCCGAGAGCGAGAATCGTGATGAGGATCATGGCGCAGAAGCCGAGGGTGACGAGTTTGAGGACCAGCTGGCAGAGGACGACGACGAACTCGATGTCAGCGAACATCACGACCGCGCTCCCGGAGGAATGCCCATCCACTGGGCGAGCCAGAACACTCCGAGCACGGCTGCACACACGGCCGGCGTCAGGACGAGGGAAACGAGGGGAGCCACAGGTGATCCTTTCCGCGCCGTCCCCCGGGGCTCGCCAGCGGTGGAGGCCGGCGTTCCCGGGATCGGGGCGAACTGTGAGGTTTCTTGAATTTGCAGGAATGCCAATCTAGCGCTTCTGTACCCCAATATACGACATTCGTCAAGGGGTGAATGCAAAAAAGCAAACACAGATGCAAATCACGGAACCTGATCGTCCCTGACCGGCTGCAGATGACGTGGCCGGCGCCCGCCGCCAGGCGGAGATGACATGATTGGAGTGGGGGTTATAGTGAGGGTTCTAGTATACGGTTATTGGTGTCGGCCAATTTGACAGGGGGTGTCAGCCAGTTTGACAGGGGGTGTCGGCGTATTTGACAGGGGGTGTCGGCCAGTTTGACACCCTCCCCCATCCCCGCGGCGCCCAGTTTCGGTTCAGATCTGGGCGCGATAGCGCCCTCGCCCGGGTCAGGACCGGGCCTTGGTCGATGGCCAACCACGAAAAGCACACGGAACTACTCATGGAACTCACCCGCCGGCTGGATCGAGACGCCAATCGTGAAGGCGGCTGGCTGATCTACTTTGGGGACGTCAGGGTGGGTCACATCGGCCTGGTCTCTGGCGCTCCGACCCACCTGCCACAATGGGGATGGAGGTGCGGATTCTACCCAGGGCGCGAGCCAGGCCAGGATACATCCGGTACGGCATCCTCATTCGAGGAAGCCAGAGCCGGCTTCGAGCGCGACTGGAACCGTCTGCGGCCGACCATCACCGACCAGCAGCTCAATGCTTGGCGCGAGCACCGCGACTTCACGGCCTGGAGGGATCGCATGTGGGACGAGAAGTGCCGGCTGCCGACACAGAACCCGGACGGGATTTCGCGCTGCTTCTGCGGCGAGGAGATCGCGCTCAGGACGTTCAGTCAGCATGCGATCACAGCTCACAAAGGAATGGGAGCATGAAGCTCACAGAGGACCGCCCCTACGCCAACCCCGAGGCTGCCGCCCGCCGGCTCATGGAGATCGTCCGCACGATCACGCCGGTCCAGGACGGCAGGATCCACATTGAGAAGATCAACGGACCGTTCTTGTTCGTCGATGGCGGCAAGCCGGCTGAGTACAAGGCCGGCCTCGACCTCCTACTCGCCCGCGGCATCCTGGAAATTCACGAGAGCGGGACCTATGTAAGGGTCCTGGATCATTCGGATGCAAATCTGCCTGCGCTGTAGCAATGCTCGCTGGGTCTGCGAGGCCCACCCCGATCTGCCGTGGGGCAGCGGAGAGCATGCGTGTGGCTGCGGAGCGCCTGGCGAGCCGTGCCGCCTTTGCAATGTGCAAAGAGTCCCGCTGATGCCGGACGGATTCGTTGCCGAAGCGATCAGGGAAGACCAACACCTCGATCCTCAAGATATCGATGAAGTTGAGGAGGCTTTGGCGGACCTTGGGGAAAGGTCAAAAAAGCTCATATGATCAATGAGATGACTTCAGCGGATGCACCGGTTATGGCGAACGAAGTTCTAACCTGATCAGCGAAAAAACAATTCATTAAGGGATAAGGTGCAGGCTTGAAGGTAAGCCAGGTAGGTCATTGGCCGCCTGGTGAAACGGGGAGGTTGTGTTGACGCACCCCCTCCCCATTCCCTTCTCATCATCAGGAGGCATAGTCCCATGCCCACTCCTCACGATGATCTCTGGCGGCTCGTCGAGATAGCCGTCGACATTCTCAAGCTTATCCTGCTGATCTTCCGCAGGTAAGTCTCACTTCGGTACGAAGGCCCCGGATCCCCGGGGCCTTTTCCGTTCAAACCCTCAGTGTTAACTTGGTCCGCCCGGGTTAATGAATGGTTGATTTTGCTGCATCGGAATACCACCAGAATAATTTTCTGTTGACGTTTGATCCCTCGGATTTTGCGCGGACATGCCATGGTCGAGTCGTTTCGATGATCCCATCCCGCTCCCCAATGGGAGAACCGCAAGGACCTTGCGGGAAGCCGCGGACTACATCGTTTCCCTTCCTGAGGCAGAGCAGAAGCATCGCGCCTGGCAGACGGCGATCGAGATCCTGGTCGGAGCTGCTGAGGGTCGCGATTTCATGCTGCACGCCTGGGTCGCGATGAAGCAGGCGCTCGGCAAAGACACGCCTACGCGCGAGCCCCTGAAGAAGCGGGCGAAGAGCTACCGCATCATCCGGTAACTCACACCGCTCATGGTCGATTGGGCAGCGGAGAACCGGTCGCGGATTGGGGCCTCAGATGTCTCGGGCCGCGATGCCTGTTTCCCCTGTGTCTCGCGCGAAACTCCTGCCGGCAACGGCGCTCCTGAAGCGGAGACCACGTCGGCCGTCCCGCAAGCAGGTCATCGAGCACGAAGCTGATCACCTCGACCAATTCGACGTTGGTCATAAGGTCGATCTCGGCGTTGGCCTCAACGCGGTTGTGAATGCGCTCGTCGATCAGGTGGGTGCGAATGCGTTGGACTAGGCTAGACATTAATATCTCCAGTTCGGAATGTCAGAAATGTACCAGAAGAATTTCGTACCCGCAATGTTCTTTTTTGATCATAGGTAACATATTGCTGTTCGGCCACGTTTGCATTTCGTTTGCATTTATGCTAACCGATCGGCATGCAATTTCGGAACGTCGAAATCATCGAAGTGAGCCTGACTGCCCGCCTGGTCGATAAGTTCCAGGGCGCCGCACTCTGCCCGATGCTCCATGCGCAGGCGCTGTCGGAAAAGTGGATGATCCAGAACCTCATCATGGCGAGGCTCGGGGCGGCGACAGTCGATGAAGCCCAGGCGATCTTCATCTGCGACCAGGTGATCACCGCCTGTGAGAGGGCGATGCCGTGATGGAGGTCACCAAGCTGATTTCCGATGCCCTCGCCAATGCCGAGGCCGTCAAATCGGCCAACATGATCGGGGTCCGCATGCGCGACGAGAAGCGCCGCGAGGTCACCCTGACCACGATCATCCAGGGCAGCCCGCTCGCCTGGATCGCCTACAATGCTGACCAGCTCGATGAGCTGATCCGGCTGCTGCAGACCTACCGGGCCGACATGGTATCGGCATGACCGACGTCACACGCGCCTGCGACACCTGTCGCTACCTTGAGGTTCCCGACAACCCCGACCACGCCAAGCATTACCGCGTCTGCACGGTCATCACGCCGCTGCCGGCGAACATGCACGTCTGGAATCGCGAGGAGATTGAGGGGCGCCGATACAGCTCACAGCGCTGGATCACCATCCACTGCGTCGAGACCAAGCTCGGGCTCAAGGACTGTGAGCTGCATGAGCCGCGGAGCGTACCATGAGGCCGACGCTGATCGTCTACGCCCATCCCGACACGTTGCGGATCCTGAGCGAGACCGGTCAACGCTTCGCCGGCCGCCGCAGCAGCTTTCGCGATCGCTTCCATGCCGCATGGCTGGTGTTCACCGGGCGTGCCGACGCCCTGAGTTGGGATTACTAGCGCGGAGCGCTCGCCGGCCATGACCATTTCCGCCAACACCCAGGCGATGCTCTACCAGCTCTGCAAGGCGGAGCTTCCATCGCTGCCGAACTTCAGTTGCTTCGTCTGCGGAGAAGAGATCGTTGACAGGCCGGTCTTTTTCGAGAGGGCTTGGGCCTGTCATGCGAGCGGCTGCATACACAAGGCCAGGCGCGAGTGCAGGAAGACGCCATGACCATTCACGATCCCGTCCAGGAGATGCTCGACAAGCTCGGCTGTCAGCTCGCCGAGGAGGAGCTGAACGTCCGCCAGAAGGTCGACCGCGCCGTGGCACTGGGCAACGAAGAGGCGGCCAGCCACGCATGGTCCGTGTTTCATGATCGCGTGGCGCCGATCCGCGCCGAGATCAACCACATCATCCGCCAGCTCGCCGCGATCGAGGCCATGAAGCCTCGGCCGGTCGTCATCGTGCTAGATCAGGGCGAAGCCCTCGCCGCATTTGGGGACAGCCAATGAAGGAAACCCTGGTAATTCTGTCCCTGGTCATCGGCGCGGCATCGGTCTCGACGCTTGGCCTTGGCTACCTGGCCGCGACATTGCAGGACAAGGACAGGGCCTTCTGCTCATCGCACAATCTGCGAGCCACCGAGATGCCTCGAAGCGTCAGGCTGTGGTGCATGGATGAACAGGGCAGGATCATCTCGCCTTCCGCTATCAGGGATCGGCCATGACTGACCAGGAAGCGATCGTCATGGCTGAGGGGTACGGGCTCTGCCGCTTGTTTCCGGTGGTGCGGATCCGCCGCGGGGCTGCATCAACGAGGTGACGACAGTCGAGTGGCGACCAGGTCGAGAGCCGGCCGTCACTCGAGCGCCGAGCGAGCATCTGATTCTCTAGCGCGAAGCGCTCGCCGGCCTCAGCGATACAGCAGGCCGCCGCGGGACGAGCCCACCTCAGCAGCGCTGATCGAGCGGATCCCGCCGGGCGCCATGCCCTGGACCTCAGCCGCGGTCGCGTTGCGGATGCAGTCGCCGATCTTCTCGGGGACGTCCTTGAGCACGGTGACGATGGCTTCCTCGCCATCGGCAACGCCGGCAGCGACGAAGTAGCGGGCGAGATCGTCTTTGGCGTGGTCGTATACCTTGACGACGTAGCCAGGAGCAGCGGTTGATTGCGGGTCAGTCATGAGAAACTCCTAAAACAACGGGGCCAACCTGATAGCAGAGGATTTTCCGGCTTGGGTAGTCACGCTATCGGGAGCCGGCAATGATCTGCGGCCGGAGCATGTCGCGACAGTCAGCGGCGCCATGGCTTTTCGATCCAGCTCTCAAGCGCCCACTTCACGAATGGCCTTCGCTCAAGCCAGCGGATGAAGAAGAGCTGCCGGACGCTGTAGTAGGCCCGTGCCTTCTCCTCGTCGATCAGTGTGCCAAATGTTGTCCGCTTGCGCTTCATCCCGACCGCCCAGCCACCTCGGAGATTGTAGAGCGCGAAGCGCTCGCTGCAAATTCCCGTCCGTCCGCCGTCCCAGGATCGAGGACAGCCGGAAAAGGGCCTTTTAGGGCACGCGGCGCGGCGATGAACCTCCCGAAAGGGGTGGGGTCTTTTTCGAGGCCACCCCCATTTGCATTCCTGGGCCGCCGAGGCGCAGCGCGGGCCGCCTGTGAGCGCAGCCAACCAGGGTACCAGAGCAGCGGTCAGCCCTGTTGACGCTCTCCCGCCCCCGTTTCTGCAAGCCGACGAGCCCATTTGGCGGTGATGAGCCTCGGCCAGCGAAAAAGGCCCTTTTGGCGGTTCGAAGTATGAGGGGGTCGGCCATCACACCCCCCATGTCTCATAAAAAAATTCTGATTTTCCGCACCCCGCACCTCGACCGAGGGAACCCCACTATTTGCATGCGAGGCATGTCTATTTGCATAAGAGCACAATGCAAAGCTATTAGTTAGGTGGTTTTTCGATATCTCTTTGTTTTTGTTTGCTTTTTCCTCCTCAACTAGCAAAGGAACTCAGATTATTCGGAATGTCAGAATGCTAAGTCATTGATTTTGCAGGGAAACACTTTTCTTGCAACCATTTGCACGCTCAACTATTGTCTATTTGTCAGATGCAAACGAGTTAAACGGAGGTTTCGGAACGGACTAGGTTTCTCACGCGATACGAGTCGCTCGACTCGTCTGGAACTCAGGAAAGAGAGCTTTCCAGAGCACGGGAAACCTTTGTCTCCACGCCGAAATCTTCCGGCACCTCCCGGAAACTGCATCTAGAGCAAAGGAAAGGGAACCGACGATGACCACGACTCAGAATGCTACCCCCGCGCGCTCGCTTGGCCAAATCGTTCTTGATGCGGCCGTCAGGGCTGTCAAGGCGGACGATGCCGCCGCGTTCACGGGCACCGTTTCGCTGGCCCTTGTCATGGCAAACAAGCAAGTGGAACTCGCCGAGTCCGACAAGGGAATCGACGACAAGGAAAACAAGAAGGTGTTCCGCGCCTTCCTGAAGTATTTCGCCAGCAAGGGAAACCCGGTCTGGCGCGACACGGACCATTTGGTGTCCGGCTTCATGGCGCTTCGCGACAAGAAGGCGCGTGAGGCTGCCGTGTCCGAATATATCGACGGCGGAAAGAGCGTGAAAACGCAATTCGCCAAGCCGGAAGGCGCTAAGCTCAACGAAGGGCTGTCCAAGCTTCGCACGTGGTCTTTCCGCCTGATGACGGACGTCTGCACCAATCACGCGGACGTCATCCGGGACATGCTGGCAAAGCAGAAGGCCGGCGCGTCGGGTGAGGCGCTTGTGCAGAACTTCACGGATTTCGTGAAACGCACCTATGGCCCATCGTTCGCCAAGATGACGGCGGCACTCACGGTCGACAAGCCCCAAAAGCAGGTTGACGCAATCGAGTCGATCGTCAAGCGGGCGGACGGCATGACGGACGGGGAGCTTTCGGTCCTGCTCCGGCGGCTGAATGAGATTGTCGCCAAGCGCGCCGCGACCGATGAAACCATCGAGTCGGTGTTCGGCGAAGCCCCGGCGGAAACCCCGGTCCTGATCCCGGCAGAGCAGAAGGCGGCATAAGCCGCCAAGGCGATCACAAATCCCGCGGAGTAGACCAGGCCTCGCCCCTCACAAGGGGCGGGGTTTCGGTGCTGCCTTTTTTTGCGATTTTTCCGGCAGGGGCCGGCGCTGACACACAGCGCGAGCTGGCCGGTTTTGGAAATTCTCAGCCTCTGAGTGAGGCGACCCCCACCCTCAAACGTCTGGAGTTGACCCGATGGCCAAGCGCTTCATCGAACGCCCCACCGCGCGCCAAATCGTCGACAGAGCCGAACGCGACGCCCAGCTCGAACGCAAGATGGACGCGGCCAAGGACTGGCTTGCGGCGAACTACGCCCCGCCCCCGGCGCCTCGCCTGCCAACGAAGGCCGAGCTGAAGGCAGCCGAAGAGGTCGCCACCTTCAACCGCTTCTTCGACGAGTACGAGCACAACGAGATCCCGGACCGGCTGGGCAAGACCGGCAACTATGAGCCGGCCTCGATCTACTCGCCCGCTCCCGCCTCCCGCATCCGCCGCGAACCTCCACACAAGCGCAAGGCAGCCGAGCGCAACAACGCCGATTGCGAGCTGGCCCCCGACATGCGCCGGCATCGCACCTTCCACGTCACCGATGGCCGTGGCCGCGACACCGCGACCATCTCCATCAACCCGTTCTCCAAGCGTCTGACCATCACCGGACCCGGCTTCCGATGATGCATCCCCGCTTCGAGGAGGTGTCCGTCCGGCTATCCCGGCTTGGTCGCCACATCCGCTGCCGCTTAACCCGCAAACAGAAGCGGGCCTACGCGACGATGTTCCAAACCGCACTCGAGAAGGACGAGCGAGGGGGCCAAGCGGTCCGCCTCATCGACGACCTGATCGAGCAGAACCGCCCCCTGAAATGGTGACCATGAGGAATGACTATGGCCTACGCCTTTGATACGCTCGGCTATTCGAAGCGGCTACAGGATGGGGGTGTGCCCCGATCCCAGGCCGATGCCCAGGCGGAAGCCGCAAGGGACTTCATCATGGCCGAGCTTGTGACCAAGACTGACCTGGCTGCCACCAAGACTGAGCTGTCCGCAGCAATCGACAACGCGGTGCTGCGCCTGACCGTCCGCCTCGGTGGAATGGTCGCAGCCGGCATCGCCGCCCTGGCGATCCTGGAGCGCATCCTGCGACCGTAAGGTCTGCCGACCCTCCATCTCACCTGATCTGAGCAACGCGCTGCACCCTCTGCAGCGCGTTTTTCTTTGTGCCTCCCACAACCCGCCAACTCGAACACATGGTGACTGCCATGACCATCATCCCTGCCCTCGACTGGCTCAAGCTGGTCTCCCAAGACGACGTACCCGTCCCCGGCCTGTTCAATATCCGCGATCGCTCCGGTCGCATCATGCTTAACCACGACGTGGAGCGCTTCGAGGCCGAGCAGTGGCTCGACTACATGCGAACCCGCTACGCCCCCGGCAAGCCCTTCGAGAACGGCAAGGGCATCCACCCCGATCACGGCTTCCACATCGTCGAGATCACCGCTGACGGTGCCTACGAGGAAGCCGTCGTCGAGCCGTTCGCTGCGTGAGCCTGCCATGGGTCTGCTCTCGTACGAGGTCTCCCCGTTCTGGTGCGCCATCGTGATGCTCGGAAGCGCCGTCGCCGGCTATGTCAGCGGTGGATTTGCCGGCTGAACACAACATCTGGTGCCTGAGACCTCGAAAATGGGGTCTCAGACCCGGTTTTCGGACCATTTTGCCCCTTCAACACACTAGATCTGGTGTTTCGAGCGTGTGTTGAGGCGTGAAAATGCAAATTTGTCTTTTATGGCGAGGGAAGGTTGAGATCGACGGACCGTGCGCTCTGGCCGCCGTTTGCATCGATTTGCCGGCTGAATGAGATCGTCGAGACGATGGGGTCCGGTTGGCTCGTAAGCCCCGCCCCTTCTGTCTCTCCTGTCCCTGCTCCCTCTCCTCCTCTCCTTGCACCCCCTGTGTCTGCTCTCTCTTGAGGGTGTGCTTGTCCGGCGGCCCGCGAATGGGCGGGCCCTGGAAATTCGGCTGTTTCTTGGAAGTTTGGTCAACTCTAACGCACGGAGCCAATCATGCTCGACATGCTTCAGAAGCTCTATCAGGAGCTTCGCTTTGCCCCCTCGAAGACCCTGGAACAGTGCTACGCCCTGAACGAGGTAGCCTACCTTCTGGGGTCTGGCAACGCCTCGGCCGGCTTGGTCCGTATGGCGTTCGAGTACCTTCAGGCGGCCTTCGGAAAATGAGGCCGAAATTCCCTCGCGGGAATTTCTGACGGGGTTTTTCGGGAATTAATCGACCAATTTCCTGGACCGGAACTTTCGCTGTTCCCGCCCCCTGATCTGGTGCCAATCCAGTCAACTCCGTTTGCATTTTCTATCAGAAATGCAAAGGAAAGTCAAGGGCTTGCCCCTTGGATGGTGTGATGGCCAGGCGTGAAGGCACGTCCCGGTAACGGGCTTTGGGGTCGCAAACGCCGGATGGCTACCATGCACGTTCGATCCGTGCCCTGGCCATCTCACCATCCAAAGTTCCATGCCGAGGGCACACATGCACCCTTGCGTTTGCTTTCGCCTTCGTGCAAATGCGCATGCCAACGAGGTTCGACATGATCACGCTCGACACAGACTTCATCGCCAGATTGGTCCGCTACGTCGTCGACGCCGAGAAAGGCCGGTCGCGGCAGATCGGCAGCAACAAGATCGCTGCCATCAAGGCGCTGCGTGAGATCACCGGCCTCGGCCTGGTCCACGCCAAAAGCCTCGTCGAAGCCGCCGAGGCTGCGCCGACAGATCCGCTCATGAGCGCGATCAAAGATATCCAGTACATCCTTTCCACCGAAGGCTGACCGGGAGCCTGACCATGCACGGACACATCGGCGAATACATCATCACCGGCGGGATGATCCTCTCCGCCCTGGGCGCCTTCCTCTACATCTGGCGAGGCTGACATGGTCCGACGCAATCCGCCGCCGGGCCGCCAGCAGGCCCGCATGCAGCCGCTGTTCGGCCTTCTGCTCGCCGTGGCGTTCGTCGGCGCGGTCACCATCGGCCCGCTGATCGGCATCATCGCCACCTGTGCCGGCTTCACCAAGCTCGCCGCGTTCCTGTTCGTGGTGTTCGCATGAGATTTCCCAAAGGCTTCAAGCCACCGAGCCAAGAGACGATCGATCGCGTCAACAATTCCGCGACATTCGTCGTCGCGACCTGGAACGGCATCGCTGCCGATCACACAGGCAAGCGCGACGTCCGTTACCTGACAAGCCGGGTCGCTCCATGGAGCGAGACCGAGCTGTGGAGCAGCTGGCGCAGTAACGCCCGCCAGTTCGACACCGTGGCCGAGGCCGAAGCCGCCATCTCCACGCTCAAGCTGGAGTGGCTCCGGACGTACGCCAAGGTCTACCCCAACTGCGAAGCCCACGTGTTGACCGGCGGCATCGCCGGCAAGGAGCTGACATGACCGAGGCCAGCGAGAAGCTCTGGAAGGATCTGTGCGGTTTCACCCCACCAAGCTGTCCCGTGTGCGCCAGGACCGCGGTGCTCGATGAGGACGGCTACTACTGCGAGTGGTGCGGCGATCCCGCGCATCCCAATCCCGCAGTCGACGACATCCCGAACGGCGCCGAGTTCGATGAGATCTTGGAGCGCTACAAGGCTGCGAGGAGCTGACATGAAGCATGCTGTTCTCGTGATCCTCGAGGTCGAGGGCAACATCGATGACGCGGGCCTCTTTGCCCTGGCACGCGACAAGCTCGCAGCCCCGCCCATTGCGCTCGGCGACGACGTCATTGCCGGAGATCTTGAAGAGGTTGCCAGCGCTGGAATGGAAATCGCCAACTCCGAGCAAGAGATCGACGAGGAGGATGACGATGCCGACGACTAACCAGCTCCTCCGTGAGATCGAGCGAGTCCTGTCGCCCGGTCCGACGATCGAAACCCGCTCCGCCGCCTATGAGTCCGAGCTGGTCCGCCGCTATCACGCTGGCGAACGCCTCTCATGCGCTGATAAGCGCGAGGCTCGCCGGATCATCCATCGCAACACGAGCCACTGAGGCCAGCCATGCCGCATATCTTCGATCACGAGCCTAGCGCTCAGGAAGTCTTCGATCAGGCCTGCGTCTTCTTTGCCACGTCCGAAGGGCCGTCCGCGATCCCCAGCACACGCAATTGCGCTGGCTACGAATGCGTCTACCGCAGAGATGACGGCCGGGTCTGCGTGGCAGGCTACTTCTTGCCGGATGAGAGCTACGATCCGGATATGGATGATCCGGAGAGTTCCTCGGACGGCTCCGATGTTCATGCACTGGTGAAGCACTACGGAGACCAGATTCCGTCCTGGTTCGGCCAGCACGTCGAACTGCTCAAGCAATTGCAGCAGATTCACGACAACGAGTTTCACTGGACCGCCGATCACGCCTGGAACTATGCCGAGCTGATTCGTGATCTGGACGTCGTGGCCGACGATAACGGCCTTACCAAGGTTGCGATCGATCAGGTACGAGCCAAGGGCCCGAAGCCGGAGTTCACGGCCGCTGACGAGCAGCTGCTGCGGGCGCTAGACCAATGAGCGCCGCAACATTCCGAGAGGAGTCAGCATGAAACGAACCAAAGCGCAGCAGAAGATCGATGCCGACCGCATCCAGCGCGCCATCACCGGCGTGATCCTCTCGATGACGGCGATCCCGCGCATCTACGCCCATGCGGAGAAGCTGATCGCAGAGGGCGCTGATGATGCACAGCTCAAGGCCGGCATCCGCCAGTTCGTCGGAGAGCCGGTGTGATGATGGGACTTCCCAACCCCGTTTCTGTGATCATCGCACTGATCCTAGATGCGATCTTTGTCAGGAATGACTGAGTCGGAGGTTCGACTCCCGGCTCAGCACGAGGCCCCGCGAGCAGTAGAAGCGGTCTGTTCGCAAAGGCAGGGGAAATCCGCAACGGTTCTTACTCAGAGCCTGAGCTTAAGGCGCGTGCAACCGTGCGCCTGGCTGTGACGGCACCCAATGAACGGAGTTCGTTTGAGCGGACAACAAAGCCCCGCTCTCATGAAAGCGCTACGCGAGCCAAAATCGCGACACCGAGGCCGGCGGTATAGCCGGCCAACCTTGCTCTTGTGCGAGCGCGGGCATCCTCACCCATAGCAAGTGAGCCCGGCTGTATATGCTGGCAGCTGCCAAATCCGGATGATCGCCGCGCTCACACAAGAGCAACGGAGGTAGGCCATGAAGAAGTAATCGAACCTTTCTGAAACCCTGACTGAGTGCGACTACGTTTTATGACCGGTGAAGCCGGGAGCGACCGGACCCATAGCCCGACCAGCGGCGGGCCAACCAATTCCGCTGGTGCAATTCGAGGTGCAGCCATGTAGGCCCGGCACCCCATTCCCGCCCGAGGTGCGTCTCGGGCTTTGTTTGAAGGCAAATGCAAATGACGCAGACACAGCTGCAGCACTACGAAAGAGCCAGGCGCCGGCTCGCTGATGCTGACATCGCATTCATGGAGATGGTCGCGCATCCGACCAACCCGATGACCCGCGAGGATCTTCATGCGTTGATCAAGCTGCGTTCCGATCACTACGGCCGGTTCGCCGGCTGGTTGGACGTGCTGCCGAGCAGAGCAAGCTGATGCTCTCGATACAAGCCGCAACCTATGAGGCGCTGGCCTTCCTCGGTCCGCAGTGGAGCGCGCTGTTCGCGGGATTTGCTGTCGTGATCTGGGGCGAGCTGCACATCACGCCGGCCGGCATGGCCTATCTCGAGACTCTGGAGCACTGAAATGGGCACAGCACTGATCCGCCGCGTCCCCGATATCGGGGAAACGTTCGAGGATGGCGATCCTCCGTTCAGACGCGGCTTCCGCGTCAGCTCATGGCTCAAGCGGGCGAAGCGCCGGCACGGCATGGCCCAGGACGTTGGGCCTGACAACTGCAAACTCGTGTTTTGCCTGCGCGACGAGGCCGAATACGTCAGCGCGTCCGGCGTGTGCGGGATCATCCGCCGCGTCGAGGACGTCGTGATCACAGGCCGCGTGCCATGGAGCGAGGAGTGGATCCAGGAGTCCCGCTCGCTCGCAATCCGGCTCGTAGGCAAAATCGTTTGGTGAAGCCATGTCCAAGTTCCAGATCAACGATTGGATCCGATCGGTCGCGGTCGGATCGAAGGAGTCGTTCGTCGGCCAGATCACCGGCTATTGCGAGGCTGGCTACATCGTCCGCTGCGCCGAGAACAAGCGCTGGGGCCGATCCGAGGACCAGCTGGAGCTGGCCAGTAAGCGAGAGGCCGCATGATGGCACGCAAGTTCAAGCATGATCCCGCCGATCGCTGCCACTGCAGCTTCTGCGGCATCGCCGAGGATATCCATCTTCTCGATGGCGTCCTCAAGAACGAGCAGGACACCGGCAAGCTGTCCTGCATCCGCTGCTATCCGAATGACAGCTGGTGCTGCGGCGCAGTCGAGATGGTGGAGATGAGCATCGCTCCCTCCCTCAAGCCCTTCTACGACCAGTATGCCGCGAGCGAGCGGTGGAACGAGGCGCACCGTGGCTAAGCAGCGCCATCGCCGTCCGTATGGCCGGCATCGTCGTGACTACGGCTGCTGCCCAGGTCACGACCTCTATCCGTCAGAAACCTACAACAGCCGGCGATCGAAGAAAGCGCGTTCTCGTGACAATGCGAAGATGCACCGCGCATTCCGCCGCACCAGCAAGCGGGAGCTGGCCCATGGCCAGGAATCCGCCGACGAGAGGTTGTCATGAGCGCGTATGACCGCTGCCCCTGCCCGAAGACGTCGCCGTGGGGCGCCATCCAGCACAAGAAGGAGTTGGCGCCTGGCATCTGGCAGATCTCTACCGCCGGCCACGGCGGCATCAAGCTGTCCCGCGAGCGCAACGCCGCGGTGCCGAAATACATGCGGCGCGAGGGCGGCTGGTACGAGGAGGATTGCGAATGGGCGCTGGCCGCTGTCGTGCATCCGATCGGCTTCCAGCGCGTCATCAAGACCGAAGGCAAGCCGGACCGAACCGAGTTCGAGATCGCCATGGAGACGTTCCGCCATTGGCATCCGGACGCATACGAGCATTTCACCGGCGTTCCGCTGCTGCCTGGTCAATCTCGCATCAAGGACGAGAGGCAGTTCGCGCTCGACAACGAGGGCAACTTCGTCGTCGCTGCAGCCTGGGGCGAGTGGGCGTCATGGGTTCCGGTAGGAAAGGTCGGCGTCATCGCTCGCCGTTCGTCGGACAAGGCCGAGAAGTGGTTCCTGGTCGATGCTGGACTCTATTCGAAGCGGACGGGTTGGGGCTTCGTCATCGATCTGGCTCGCGACACCGAGATCAGCAAGCCGGAGGGTCTGTGATGGAACGCATGCTCTATCTAGTCGCGCCGACCAACGACCAATGCCAATGGGACGAAAATGGCCCGATCATCCGCGACCTGTTCGTCTGGGCCGCGGACGCGAGCGAAGCTGTCAAGCTGTGGCGTGAGTTCAATGACATGGACGGACACACCGTGCTCGGTCTGTCGGAGAAGATCCGCGTGTTCGAAGTTCCGATTATGCCGGCTGGTGCGTCATCGGCTGCTGTCGGCTGGAGCGACGTCCATTCCTTTGGTGCAACCATCAGCGAACGGAGCGAGCTGTGAGCTACACCCCGCCTGACTACATGGACGACCTCAACCGGGCGCTTAACGTTTCGCTGGACACCGATGACTGCGAACTGCAGGCGACGGCGGCCATCAACGAAGTGGACCGACTGCAGGGCATCGAGAAGCTGCTGCGCGACAACCTCGTTCACATCATCGCAGCCCTGGAGCAGAAGCGGGATAGCGATGCCGATAACGAGCGCGAAGGCGAAGCCGAAGAGGCCGGCACGCTGATCAGGCTGCTGCGAAGCCTTCCCGATCAGGCTCCGGCCGAGTTCTACACCGAGAACGAGGAAGAAGAAGAGGAAGAAGATGGGGGTGCGTGAGCATGTTTCCGGCACCAGCTCCGGCTGGCGCTACGACACCGAGCAGAACGACCGTATCATCGTTTCGATCTATGGACCGATGGGCGCAACCAAGTTCTGCGGCGTGCTCAGCACGAACGAGGTCCGCACCCTGCGGGACCAACTCGACCTGGCGCTGATGCGGATCAATGACCACTATGCCAGGATTGAAAACGAGGCAGCGGCGCGTGCCATCGCAGAAGCCGGAGATGTTTCATGAGCGAAGAAGCGCGAAAGCTCGCTGACAGGTACGGCGGGGTCTGGGGCGAGCACCACACCTACATTCCTGCAACATGGCGGGTTGAGGTAGAGAACTGTGACACGAGACTCGGCTATTGGGACTGGGTTCTTGCGCAGTGCGAGACAAACGGCGTTGCGCCATAACGCTTGACTTTTGCTTTGCTTGAATGCAAACTTGCTGCAAACGGAGAACGAAATGAAAATCTCACTGAAGAGAGCGCTGAAGCTCCGCAAGGAGCTGGAGGCGATGCTCTCCAAGATCGAGCTGCCGACCAGCGTCAGCGTGTCGCTGCTGATCCAGCAGAACGTCGATGAGCCGGCGGCAATGGTCATCGGACCCGGGGTCCGGGCGCTGACGCAGCGCATCGACGAATACATGGCTCTCTCCCTGGTGCTGGCCAACCTGCGACAGGCAATCGCCAAGGCCAACGTCGAGCAGGGCGTCGAGGCTGCCCTCGCCCAGGCGGCGCACCACAATCGCGTCATGGCGATCCTGAAGAAGCTGGCATCCGCTGGCGTGACGCCGGCAGAGGAGCAGCTGAAGGCCGAGCTGGCCTACAGCCTCAGCGCCATGCAGAGCCCCGAGCGCGGCTATGGAGCGAACCGCGCTGTGAATGTGTCGGTGGTGTTGCCCGAGCTGCGGGACAAGGCCGCCGCGGGCTACACCGAAGCCAAGCGGTCGCTCGAAGCGATCGAAGACAACCGCGCCGGGCTGAACGCCGCGGTGCATCTGGAACTCGCAGAAGGTGATGCCAACCTGCTCCGGCAGACAGGCCTCATCTGACGCAAGTGGGCGGGAGACTTACTGAAGGCACACCGATCGAAAAATCATCATGGCAAACGCCCTCACCCCGAGGTCGCAACGCTCCTCGTTACCCGGCTGAACCCGCTTCCCATCGTGTGGAGCTTCGTCAATCGTCCGGTTCATGAGCGCTCGTTGCTTGTGGTTTGTTCCTCGTTGATCGTCCCTCGTTCGTGCTCTGACGTTCGTCTCCCGCTTCTGACCTGAGCAGGCTCCTGTCGTCTATCGGCAAGGACACCGCCCTCTCAAGGCGGAAAGGAAGGTTCGATTCCTTCCGGGAGCGCCAGGACGCTTAGCAAGCGATTGCATCGGCCGAGGGTCGAATCTGATCGTCGAAGATCAGGCGAGTCCAATTGGGCTCGGTAGCCAACAAGCGTGCGTGGGGACGTCGCCCCTCGCCCGATGCAATCCCTGCGATCCACCCCGACATCGCTGACCTTCCGCCCTGCGCTTCATCACGGAGCGCAGCACGGAGCGACATGCGTTGCTCTGCCGGACAACCTCCGGTTTCATCACAAGGAGTCTGCTACATGATCAAGAAGTTCGCCTTGCTTGCCGCTGCCACCATGCTCGCTGCACTGTCCGTGATGTCGTCCCCGGCCGCTGCCGGCGACTATACGGTCTACAACTCGACGACCGGCCAGGTCGGCACCGGCAACCTGCATCTCGAATACACGGCGCCGTCCACGATCGTCGAGAGCGACGTCAAGACCTGGCCGAGCATCGGCGCCGGTTCGATCGACACCCGACCGTCGCACAACTTCTCGAAGAAGGCCTACGCCAAGAGCACCGTCGTCGAGAGCGATCCGTCGACCTGGTACATCTTCAGCGCATCGGCGCGCTGATCAGCTGAACGTGAATTTCGGGAGGGGAGCAATCTCCTCCCGGGTTGCGTTTGTTTTGTGTTGCGTTTGCACGAATTGCGATGCAAATTCAAAGCAGGAGAAGCTTATGTTCGCCTTCGTAACCGGTCCGGAGTACCGCCTGCCCTTCGGCACATTCACCATCTGTCGCTTCCGGAAGAGCCATGTGCATCGCGACTTCCAGAACCTCAGCTGGACCGAGCCGATGGACCTGAGCGTCAGCGTTCCGGCGCTGGACCTGGCCGCCATTCACCCCGCCAACAACGACAATGAGAGAGTCGCCTGATGGACCTGCACTGGATCCACAAAGCCAGAGACTTCGCCAAACACGCCCACGGCGCGCAGCTCCGCAAGTATACCGGCGTGCCGTACTGGCACCATCTGGAAGAGGTGGCCGGGATCCTTTTGCGCCATTCGCAGAACCCACAGGTCGTCGCCGCCGGCTGGCTGCATGACACGCTCGAAGACACCACGACCACATACGAGCAGCTGGTTGCGGAGTTCGACACCACGATCGCCGAACTGGTGCTGGAAGTGACGGACGTGAGCCGTCCCGAGCATGGCAAGCGCCCGATGCGCAAGCGGCTCGATCGACAATACCTGGCCGGAGCCTCGGCCTTCGGCCAAATGATCAAGTGCGCCGACACCATCAGCAACACCCGCGACATCGCCGAACACGATCACCGGTTCGCTCGCGAGGTCTACATCCCGGAGAAGTCAGCTCTGGTGCCGGTCCTCGTGAACGCCAGGAACTTCTGCTACCCGCTGTGGCGCGCGGCGTTCGATGAGGTCGAGAAGGCAAAGTTCGAGCTGCAGATCGCAGCATAGGTGGGTTCAGACATGATCGACGGAAACACCCTGATCGCATGGGGCTTCAAGCCGGGGCGCTGGTTCAAGGAGGCGCTGCACGAAGCCAATGCGATGCGCGACAACGGCATCTCAGATGATCTGATCTTCGAGCGACTGCAGATGATGCAACCGATCGAGACCTTGATGCGAACCAACTCACTGCCGTTCTCGATGATGATCGATGCCGAGAACGATCTGGAGCGGGCAAACATCGAGGCCGTCTCCCAGCATATGGACGCCTTGATGCGGGTGCCGACAATCAAGGCCGGCGCTGTTATGCCTGATGCCTGCCCGTCCGGCGCGCAGCCCGGCACTATCCCGGTCGGCGGCGTGGTCGCATGCGAGGATGCGATTCACCCGGGGTTCCACTCGTCCGACATCTGCTGCTCGGTAGCGATCACCGTGTTCAAGCGCAATGACGATCCGAAGCGCATCCTCGACGCGGTCATGGGTCTGACCCACTTCGGCCCCGGAGGGCGTCAGAAGACCGCCATTAACATGGCCAGCCATAACGTGCTGACCGGCATCGACAAGATGTCCAGCAACCCCTTCCTGGCCGGGCTCGAGGATTTTGCAGTCCGCCACTTCGCAACTCAGGGCGACGGCAACCACTTCGCCTACGTCGGCCACCTCAAGTCGACTGGACAACCGGCGCTGGTGACACACCACGGCTCCCGCGGCTTCGGTGCCCAGCTCTATAAGCGAGGTATGGCGGTCGCGAAGAGGCACACTGCGATCCACGCTCCGAAGGTGCCTCCGCACAATTCCTGGATCAAGGCATCGAGCAAGGATGGAGAGTCCTATTGGGCGGCCCTTCAGCTGATCCGCGAGTGGACGAAGAATAATCACTTCGCCATCCACGACATGGTCAAGCAGGAGCTGGGCAACCCTGTCGTCGATCGCTTCTGGAACGAGCATAACTTCGTCTTTCAGAAGACGGATGGGCTCTTTTACCACGGCAAAGGCGCAACGCCGAACTGGTCAGGCTTCTCGGCCGACGATGATGGGCGCACGCTGGTGCCGCTCAACATGGCCGAGCCCATCCTGATCCTGGAGCACGCCAACAATAAGGATGCGCTCGGCTTCGCCCCACACGGCGCCGGTCGCAACCTGGGCCGAAAGGCCTTCCTGCGTGAGAACCAGCCCGAGATGCCGAAGGGCATCGACGCTCGCTTCTACTGCGGCAAGCCGGACCTGTCCGAACTGCCGGAGGCCTACAAGAACGCAGCGTCTGTCCGGGCTCAGATCAGCAAGTACGGCATCGGCCGGGTCGCCGACGAGATCATTCCGTACGGCTCGATCATGGCCGGCGATTGGGAGGTAGATGCACCATGGCGAAAACAGTGATCAACACCATCCGCGCGCTCTTCCGCATCAGGCAGCTGATGCGGATTGAGCAGGTCGCCAAGAACGTCACCCTTGAGGTCGACCAGTACGACCAGCGCCTAAATGGCACGCCACCGCGCGGTGATGACTCCAGGCCACCGAACGGCGACGACTACAACCGCATCCTGTCCATCACGGACGACCTGAAGCAGGTTCTGTGATGCCATTCGATCACGACGTCAAGCAGCTGGCCTACACGCTCGATCCTGCGTGCTGGGTCAGCTACAGCGGCAAGGGGCGATGGTTCAAGGCGGCCATGGATGATCGGCGCAACGCCTCATTGATACAGGCACAAGCGCAGATCGATGCCGTGAAGGCGCGTCACGCTGCTCGGCAAGAGCAGAGGCACCGAGAACAGCGTACCGGAGCGCACGTCCTGGAGACCGCAAGGTCTCTGGGCTGGACAGACGACGGCGAGGGCGCGCTGGAGTTCCTGCTCCGGCGTGCAAGGGAAGTTGCGATCGAGGACTGTAAGGGCGAAACCGAGCAGGTTTGCGTGGCGTGCGGACAGCCCTGGACCGGCGAAGCCTGCGGTCAGAAAGACAACGGCTGGCCGTTCGAGGTTTGCGCGCCGGTCAAGCCCGAGCGATAGCTTCCTCGATCTTCCGCTTCCGCACCGACCGAACTTGCTCCAGCATCTCGCCATGCGACAGGAACCTGATCCGGGACTTGTCCGTGGAGAGACGCATGGCCTGCACGGCGAACTCCGCCGTGACATCGAACCAGCTGCCGGCGAGGCGGCGATTGCCCTTGTCGAACACGGCACAGACGTCACCTGCGATCCGGTTCGCGAGCAGCTCGCCGTCGACCCAGATGATGTGGTGGACCTGCAGCTCTTTCCAGCAGCCGAGCTGCATGGTCTTCAGGCTGCTCTGCAGGTTCCCTGAGACGCCGATCCGCAGCGGCCGGCCGCCATCAGGCCCCACTGCATAAACGGAGCAGAAGCCCAGCTTCGTGAAGATCTCGCGCTCCTGCTTCGTCGAGAACCAGGGCAGGCCGTTTACGATTTCAGATTTCCCCATTCCACCAGTATGGGGGCAGATGCGCTTGAATGCAAATTTGCTTGCGTCGCGCGCAAATGCAAATTACCCAGATCGCACCCACTCAGGAGGGATAGATGACCGATAGAAGACCAGTGCTTTCCGCTGACGCCCTTCAGATCATGCCAGCGGAACACAAGGCGTTGCTCGAAGTCCGTGAGCTGTTCGCCAACGGCGCTTTCCACCACGACCACGAGATGAATTTCGGCCAGCAGAACGGCTTCAACATGGAGTGCCTGTTCGACAAACGCGAGTGCGGGACGACCGCCTGCATCGGCGGCTGGATGTGGGCTGTCATGAAGCGAGATGGCGCCACCGAGAGCAAGAGCGGAGCCCGATACGTCAAGGACGATCGCAGCTATCGCCTTCAGTTCCTGTTCTATCCGCCGCTCGATGACCTCAACGGCATGACCTACGACTACATCACGCCCGGCGCGGCCCTGGCGGCGATCGACAATTTCCTGTCCACGGGCGAGCCGAATTGGCCGCAGGCCTGCGGTATCGATCAGTCCTTCGAGGTCGAAGATGCTTGACTTCAGTAAGCCCATGCAGACCCGGGAGGGGCGCCCTGCCCGGTTCATCGGCCGTGGCTTCTGGAATGGCCCGGGCTGCGGACCACTGTTGTTTGCTGTTGATTGCGATGGCGTCGAGCGGCTCGCCTTCCGTGAGGAGGACGGCCGGTATCCGAAGTGTTACCGCGGCGGTGAAGAGCAGTCCATGTGGGACATCGTCAACGTCGGCCCTGACGTGGTCGTAATCGTGCTCGGCGGAAACGCACATGTGGCGCAGATGAATCTCGGCATGTCGGTCGAGATCCGCGACTACGATGTCGAGGCCTTCTCCGAGGATCCTGAAAACGGAATCCTGAGGGACAACCACGGCCGACTGTATCAGTGCAGCCACTACAGCTGCTCCTAACCAACACCCCCGTTGAGCAAAGCGCGCCGCCCTCTGACGGGGGTGGGAATGCACGGCACGCACCAACCACCACCAAGGAGAGACTGAATGGACCCCACCATGGGCGAGGCCACCTTCGACGTTTCCGAGTCCGCTTCCGCGCTCGTGAACGAAACCGCCGTCGTCACCACGACGTCGCCGGCAACTGCTCCGGAGACAAATTATCCGGTCGGTGTCGTCGACTTCAACAAGCCGTTCGAGGTGTTCGACTCCAACGACGACGACGATCGACACAGCAACGCCCGCGTCCTGGCCGTCCTGGCCGGCAACAACTATCCGGTGGTCGTCGTCTCGAACGACGGCAGCGAGGAGGTTGTCACTCAGTTCGACACCGATGGCAACAGCCTCAACGGCGACCTGAGCGTCGAGAACGTCGGCCCCGCGGTCGAGCAGCTCAAGTTCGTGATCATCTTCAAGGACCGTCGCGAATTCTCGCTCGGCGCCGAGCTGTATGACACCGAGCAGGCGGCGTTCGACGTGGCACGCAACGAAAGCGATGTCTTCGCAGTCCTGCCGGTCACGATCCCTGCCCTCAAGCAGGAGATCCCGCCGGTCCAGGTCGCCGCCACGTCCGATGACGACGAGGAGGACGAGGGCGAGGCAGTCGATGCCGGTCCGAAGTACGTCGCCGGCATGACGCTGAAGACCGGCGACAAGGTGCGTGCGTATCGCAAGAACCGCGGTTCGCGCACCTGCACCATCCTCAAGACCCGCCACTACCCGGCACACAAGCAGCTCTACATCCAGGCGGATGGCGAGAACCCCTACTGGGCGCTGAACAAGAACATCAGCCGCAACTGGTGATGCGACCTGCCCGCTCTCTACGGAGGGCGGGCACCCCACCCATTTTCTTCGACCATCAACAACAAGGCCGTAGCATGAAAGAGCCAGTCCGCGTCATCGATGAGCCGACCTTCGCCGCTCGCCTTCGCGAGGTGCTGTCGAGCACCGATCTTTCCCAGGTAAATGCCGTCACCGGCCCCGGGCGATCCGGCGCTGTCGCCGCCGTCTATGCCTCGCATATCCTGCACATCCCGTATATTCCGTACGGAGCCCGCTGTCCGGCAGGCTTCAAGCTGCTGATCGTCGACACCGCACGTGAGAGCGGCCGAACGCTGCGCAAGGCAGCCCGGCGCTACACGGACTCCGATCCGACCGTCGTGGTCGCCTTCGAGGAACCGCCTCGCGTCATGTTCTGGTACGAGGCGCCGAAGCCGCAGTTCTACCGGCACGAAAACAAGGTGGCGGCATGAAGCGTGCCATCCTCATGGCAGCTCTGCTGCTCGCCGGCTGCGACGACGGCGACAACGACATCCCCAAGCCGCGCCTGACATGCACCCAGGTCACAGCTCAATACCCGTGCGGACGCGGTGGCACATGCGAGCAATGCGGCAACTGGCAGATCGGATGCCCAAAGCCGCTGGAGCTGCATCAGCAAATCGCGACCGGCAAATACGGGAAGGATGAAACCCAGCTCGTCTGTCGATTGAAGGAGCATCGCGATGTTTCTGCGTGGTCGCCGATGGCGGCACCCCTGCGATAAGGGCGATCCGGCGCAGCGCGCCATTGGAGCTGCGTTCCGCTTCCTGCTCGAAGAGCACACCTGGAAGCGCCATCCCGAACCATTCTCGAAGAGCAAACGAGGACGTGAACGTCGGGCCGTGAGGCGCTTCGTTCGCCGCGGAGACTGCTATGAAGCTGAAATACTGGTCTGATCGCGAGCAACAAATCCTGCGCGACAATCCGCAGATGCCAGTCAAAGAGCTGAAGAAGAAGCTCCCCGGCAGATCGGAACAGGCGATCAAACGAAAGCGAGACGATCTCGGGCTCGCCGCCATTCGCGAGTACAAGAACTGGTACCCATCCGACGATCGGCAGCTGATCGAGCACGCGAAGACCAAGGGCGCGATCGAGGTGGCGCGGTTGATGGGGCGCGGTGAAGGATCAGTCCGCACGCGAGCCGAAACCCTCGGCATCAGGTTCAAGAGCGAGGTTTCGAGGTATGCGACGACCGGCAACGCGCTCGTTGATGCGATCCGGCGTCGCTGCGAGGAGGATGGCATCGCAGTCCGAGATCTCGATCGCGAGCTGAAGACAGGGGCGTATTTCTCGAGTCATTGCCTGGGGTCGAAGGCCAGGCGCCGACTCCCGGTGATGAAGCACATCGCCAAGGCCGTCGACTTCTTCGGCGGTGAATTGGTCATCAACTGGAAAGACGAATAGAGGAGGGAACAATGGACGCAAGCCGGCCGCGATCTTGGGGCGGCCGGTGACTGAAAAGCGCGGAAACGAAGGGACAGAAGCAACAGTGAGAACTCTTCTAAGACGGGCGGAGAAGGGTAGAAAGTACAGGATATGCGTCACAACAGGACAGGCGGTCTCGCTCGGCGGGTCCGCCTTTTTCGTTCACGGGACAGACCGGGCCGGACAACGACAACTCCAAATCCCGCACACAGGAGGCGTTGCCCGTGACCACCATTCGCTACCGATCCAGGGATAGACCATAAGAGGCGCTCCAAGCGCCCAAACTTTTCGCTTGCTCTTTTGTTTGCTTGAATGCAAAAAGCGAACGGGAGGGGACTCCTCGCCGGCAGACGTGCGTCAGTTCGTTTGCTTGAATGCAATTCGCATGCACACCGGAGAAATGCATGTCCTTCTACCTCGTCCGGCTTGAGCCGGATCCGAACCAGCCCGGCGTCTGCACCGATGTGCCGCTGCCGGAATACGGTCCCTACGAGAAGGGGAGTGAAGCCGCCAAGGAGGCCAAGCGCGTCGGCGACTACCTTGGCGTCCGTGTGCAGCCTCGGCGCATGAGCCAGGCTGGAGATTGGCGCGAACGCCATCGCAAGCGCCTCGCTGATGGCATCGAGCGCGGCATTCTCAAGGCACTGCCGGCGAAATGGAACCTTCCGCCGATCGCGGACCACTTCGCCCATATCCAGCTGGTGGGCGCACCCACCATGATCACCTTCGTCGCAACCGAAGAGGACGCGATCCTCGACAAGTTCACCTCGATCACCCCTGGCCGGTACATCAGCCGGTACTACGATATCGGCGACAGCAAGATCCCCGACGACCAGCGGCGCAAGCTGATCGCGGCGATCGACCCCAGCGGCGAGATCCATTTCGCCTTCTCTCCCGCAGATATTGCCCACGTGTACGCGAACGGCCCCTCCTCGTGCATGGACGGCGACCACTCGTTCTCGACCCCGGTCCGTCCGGTCTCGGTGTACGGGGGCGGCGACCTGGCGGTTGCTTACACGGTGAATAGCCGTGGCAGCATCCAGTCTCGTGCAGTGTGCTGGCCGGAGAAGAAGGTCTATGGCCGCTGCTACGGCGACGTGCAGCGTCTGGAGTCTGCTCTTCAAGCAGATGGCTTCGAGACGCCGCGCGACGATCACTCCGCCGATGGCAACGGCCCCACCTTCGTCGGCGCCAGGATGCTCAAGGTGTTCCTGCGTAACGACGAAAATTACGCGGTGATGCCCTACTTCGACGACCTCAAGGTTTGCATCGATGCGGGAGATCACTGGATCACAGCGGACAAGGAACCGCCTATCGACGCGGCCGATCATCCAGACATCGTCAAGAGCGGTGGGACGAACGGCTACGCAGAGATCCAGCGCTGGTGCCCGAAGATGCTTCGCTACTTCAGCAAGCGATCCTTCAAGCACGTCTACGGCGTCGAGCAGCAATGGTCGGCTGGAGCGATCGAACATTACGCCTTCAGGTGCGAAGGCACACAGGAGCTGTGGCCCGACGAGGCGAAATACAAGGTCGTCATCCCAGATGGCGGTCGCTACGGCAACGACATGTACGTCTCCAAGAAGTGGTTCGAGGAGAACGGCGCGATTTGCGAGGTGTCAAATCTGCCTTGCAAAAAGTCCGATCTCGTCGAGCACAACGGCAAGAAGGTCTCCCGCCATTGGGTACGGCGGGAGAAGGAGCGCACTCAACGTGAATACGCTCGCAGGCCGTATGGCGGATTGAATGTCTGGGTCGATGAGTATGAACAGATCCCGATCAGCCGACTCACCATGCCACGTCCGGACTTCACCATCCGCGACATGCTCGAAAGCCGCTTCGATCCTCCGGCCCCAGCACCCCGCGAAGCTGAGCACGTGACGGCCCAAACGATCGATGGCCGCACGATCCGTCGACGCATCGCCTAATCCCCGACGAAAGCATAAGCAATGAGCAACAAAGACCTCGAAACCCTCACCGCGATGCTGACCTATCGCCGCCCGGCGGGATCGCCTACGGAGGCGGAGTTCATCGAACGCTTCCTGATGCCGCTCGGCGTCAAGAAGGACCAGTTCGGCAATCATTTCCTCATCATCGGCGAGGAAAGCCCGACTGTCCTATGGTCGTCGCACACCGACAGCGTCCACAATCGGACCGGCTACCAGAAGGTCCATTACGACGGCAAGTTCCTCCGCCTGCCGGAGAAATCGAAGTCGAATTGCCTCGGCGCCGACTGCGCTTCTGGCGTGTGGATCATGACGGAGATGATCAAGGCAAAGGTGCCTGGTCTCTACATTTTCCATGCTGCAGAGGAGATCGGCTGCATCGGCTCCAGCGCGATTGCTGAGAAGAACCCGAAGTTCCTGGAAGGCATCCAGGTGGCTGTGGCGTTCGATCGTCGCCGCACGCACTCGGTGATCACTCACCAGGGACCGCGCTGCTGCTCGGATACGTTCGGCAACTCGATCGCTGCTCAGCTGCCCGAGGGCTACAAGCTCGACCCGACCGGCTTCCTGACCGACACCAAGAAATACATCAACCTGGTGCCGGAGTGCAGCAACCTGTCGGTCGGCTACTTCGAAGAGCACCATCCGACCGAGAAGCAGGATGTTGATCACCTGATCAAGCTGCGCGACCACATGGTCAAGATCGACCAGAGCAAGTTCGTGGTCGAGCGTGATCCGAAGAAGCCAGAGCTGCCCAGCCAGATCCTGAGCAAGCTGTCCAGCTACCGGCGCAAGCGGCCATCCACGGTCTACGACCTAGTCTATCACAACCCGGGTCCAATCGCTCGCTTCCTGCAGGATGAGGTCGGCCTCACCTTCAAGGAGGTGAACACGATCATCGAATGCCAGAACCAGAAGCCTGACATCGATCAAGGCGGCAATCTCTCGATCTCTGACCTGTTCGATGACGACGACGATTTCGGCTTCGGCTTGGGCTCGAAGATCGCCTCCTGATCCACACAACATCACCACTGACGACAGAAAGACCACGCCATGAAGCTTGGAATGCAGGATCACGTCGACGTCGCGTCCGGTGTGCAGTCGGAGATCAAGGTTACGTTCGACATGAACGCGGTCGCCTTCTACGCCCAGATGTCGGGCCTGGCGAAGGACAAGATCGGCTACCCGATCCGCGAGATCTCCACCAACGCCTGGGACGCCTCCCGCGGCAATTACGAGGTCCATCTGCCGACCGGTTTGAACCCGGTCTTCCGCGTCCGCGACTTCGGTCCTGGCATGACGCCTGAGCAGATGCAGGAGGTCTACGCCAAGATGTATGCGTCGACCAAGCGCGAGAGCAACAACGACGTTGGTGGCTGGGGTCTCGGCCGCTTCTCGCCCTTCGCCTACCTGATCGGCGAGAGCGGCGCTGGCTCCTACAACGTCGTCTCCTACACCGGCGGCATGATGCGGGCCTACGTGATGTCGCTGGCCGCTGGCGGCTTCCCGGTGCTGCGCCTGCTCGCCGAGGTTCCGTCCGACGAGCCGTCAGGCCTCGACGTGTCGTTCCCGGTCCGTCGTGAAGACGTCCACGCCTTCAACAACCGGGCCAGCCAGATCCTGTGGTCGTTCAATCCACGCCCCAGGATCACCCCGGCGCCGCAGTGGAATGAGGCTGAGGTGTCGTCATCCGGCGAGGGCTGGACCTGGTACAAGGACCATACAGTTCCGTTCTACGGTCCGCAGGTCCGCATGGGCTGCGTCATGTATCCCATCGATCTACGCCAGATCGAGACCACCGGCTTCCTGCATCACGACGATACCGTGCTGTTCGACGCTCCGATCGGCTCGCTGAAGGTCACCCTGTCCCGTGAGGAACTGGCCTACGACGAGAACACCAAGGGAACGCTGAAGAACCTGGTTGCGTCGTTCGAGCAGAATTTCATCAACCAGGTTCGCCGGAAGGTGGATGCAGCCAAGACTCTGTTCGAGGCCTGCAAGGTGTTCGAGACCGAACAGGAAGAGCTGGGCATGACCCGGCTGGAGAAGCTGCGAAACCTGATCGAGTGGAATGGCCGCCGGCTCCACCAACACATCCTGAAGCAGGACTTCAAGACGGCGAAGCTGGGTAATGACTGGCGGACGTTCGACAAGTTCGAGGACGTCGAGGTTCGCTCGTCCTGGGCTGCCGACGCCACGGTCGTCATCGAGCATAATCCGAACTACTCGTTCAGCCGCTTCATGATGGCGGAGCTGGTCGGCAAGAAGGTGCTCTGGGTCCGCTGCAAGCGTATCAACCGCGATGCCACTCTCGCTCGCCTCGGTAATCCCGAGAATGTTGTCGATCTCGACAGCTTCAAGGTTCCGGTCGAGAAGCGTCGCGGCAAAACGGTCCGCAAGCGCCGCACCCTGGTGGTCAGCGCAAGCGGCCTGACCAAGATGACGCAGGACGTCGATCTGGCCGATGGCGGCGAGTACATCGAGGAGTCGACCGCGGGTTACGGCCGGCGGCGGCGCCACGACAGCTGGTTCTATGTCAACGGTCGCACGATCAGCCTCTACGACCTCGACAGCGTGGTTGCTGACTGCGTGAGGCTCGGCATTCTGGAAGTTGGTCAGATGTTCCTGATCAAGGGCCAGGACGCGGTGACTCCGGACAACTGGTCGGAGATGGATATCGTCTCCGACCTGAAGGCGAAGGTCGATCCGACGCATCTGACCGAGAAGGACAATCGCACCTCGCTCGATAGCAACCTCTCGGTCTGGGCCAAGAGCCGTCAGATCGAGCGGATGCCGGACGATGTGCAGGCCTTTTGGTCAAAGCTGCACCAGGTTCAGTCCAGCCTGTCGCGCCGCGGCGCCCGGGAGACCACGCCATCCGACATCGCTCACGGCGCCCTCAAGAAGCTCGGCATCTCCGTCGAGATCAAGAGGGCGGACGATCCCGTGGTTGTGGTCGAGAGGGAATATGCCGAATTGGGCCAAAAGTACCCGCTGCTCCGGTCGATCATCAATCGCTCCGGCTACTACAGCTTCGACGGCGAGACCTACCGACAGCTGACGCACTATCTCGGCCTCCTGGTTGACAGCCAGGAGTTCCGGAAGCTGGCGCCAGCCAAGGACGAGAAGGTCACCGTCGAAGATGACGAGGATGCAGACCTGTACGACGACCTCGACGAAGACCTCGACGAGGCGGCCTGAAACCAACGGAAACCGTCATGATCCCGAGCATCATCACTGACACTTCGATCACGTTCATCGCACAGGGCCGGCCGTGGGTCCTGGCGATGGACCATCCGAAGTTCGGCGAGGTCAAGGAGTTGCTGCAGGCCGGCGAGGCCGACGCGAACAAACTCGTTTGTCTCGCTGACGTTCGGGTGGCGGTCGAAGCGGCCACCGATGGAGCGGCCGTCCTCAATGAGGACGGTCTTTTCCTGAACGGCGAGAAGCTTTCGGAGGCATGGGAGCAAAAGGCTCAGGCGGCTCCGGATGCGATGAAAGTTCTGCTCGTGAGCCCGGGAGACCGGGTTCGCGTCCAGGGCGATCCCGATGCGCCTGATGGCATCTACACGGTCGGCGATGTCGACAATGCCGATGCCGACAAGCGCGTCTACGTCGAGAGCGACGAGGATTTCTTCGGCTTCGTCGCCAATACCTCCATCATCGAGATCATCAAGGAGTGAGAAACCACATGGACTTCTCTCTGTTCAAGCACGCTGTCTCGGCACAGTTCAAGAAGATGCGCGACGGCCATCTGTTCTGCACGGCGGTCGACAAGGACCAGCTCTGGCACGCCTATCTCGAAAGCTTCCCGGCCGGGTCCAATCCGGTTTTCCGCGAGCGCAGGGAGCATGACTGCAGCTGCTGTCGTCAGTTCATCCGCGCGGTCGGCAACGTGGTCGCGATCGTCGACGGCAAGCTGGTCTCGATCTGGGACGGAAAGGTGTCCGATCCTGTCTACCAGGCAGTCGCCGATGCGATGTCGCGGCTCGTGAAGTCTCGGGCGATCGCTGACGAATTTTTCCACCACGAGGCGTCGGTTGGAACCGACAAGAACTTCGAGGACGTTCTCGGCAAGGTTCGGGCCTGGGAGCACTTCCACCTGCACCTGCCGGCAGGCCGGGTCATGCGTGGCGACATGCTGGCTACCAAGCGTTCCGAGATCCGCTCGGCGCACGACTTGTTCCATCGTGCCCTGACCACCATCTCCATGGACTCGATCGACACCGTTCTGGAACTGATCGGCCAGAACTCGCTCTACCGCGGCCACGAGCACAAGTTCGCCGTGGAGGCCTTCCGGAAGGCCAAGGTGGCGATCGATCGGCTGCCGCGAGATCAGCGCGACCCGTTCGTCTGGCTCGCTGTGAAGGCCAATCCGGGATCTGTGACGGGCATCCGCAACACCTCGATCGGCACCCTGCTCATCGACCTGTCCGAGGGCATGGAGATGGAGAACGCGGTCCGCAAGTTCGAGGCCATGGTGGCCCCGGAGAATTACAAGCGGCCGACCGCCCTGGTGACCAAGGCCATGATCGAGAAGGCCAAGGCCACAATCACCGAGCTGGGTCTGACGGGTGCCCTGGAGCGGCGCTACGCCCGCACGACGGACATCTCGGCGGCCAACATCCTATTCGCGGACAACGCGACCAGGAAGGTGATCGACGGCGACGTCTTCGACTCGATCCCGGTCAAGTCGAGCACCCGGAAGATCGACAAGGTTGAAGAGCTGCCGATCGAGAAGTTCCTCTCGCAGGTCGTTCCGAGCGCCGAGTCAATCGAGGTGATGTTCGAGAACAAGCACATCTCGAACCTGGTAAGCCTGATCGCGCCGGTCGATCCAGGCGCCGCCCGGCTATTCAAGTGGGACAACAACTTCTCCTGGTCCTACAACGGCGACATGGCGGACGGCGTCCGTGAGCGCGTCAAGCAGGCCGGCGGAAACGTCAGCGGCGACCTGTGCTGCCGGCTCGCATGGTCGAACTACGACGATCTCGATTTCCACATGCGCGAGCCGGATGGGAACGAGATCTATTTCGGCAACAAGGGCCAACGGTCTCGCTGCGGTGGCATGCTGGACGTCGACATGAATGCCGGCGGCGGCAAGAGCCGACATCCGGTGGAGAACATCTTCTATAGCTCGCAATCGACGATGCGGGAGGGCGTCTACGAGCTGATCGTGGAGAACTTCTGCAAGCGAGAGTCGGTTGATGTCGGCTTCGAGGTCGAGATCGACTGGCTCGGCCAGATCACGCGGTTCGCCTATCCCAAGGCGGTCCGCCACAAGGAGAAGATCTCCGTCGCGAAGCTCAAATACTCCCGAGCCAAGGGCATCGAGATCATCTCCTCAATGCCATCCACGCAGTCGACCAAGACGGTCTGGAACATCGCGACCCAGGCCTTCCACCCCGTCAACCTGATGATGCTGTCCCCGAACTATTGGGACGGGCACGGCGTCGGCAACAAGCACTACTTCTTCATGCTCGAAGGCTGCCTGAACGACGGACAGGCGCGCGGGTTCTTCAACGAGTTCCTCCGCGAAGATCTCTCCAAGCATCGGAAAGTCATCGAGATCGTCGGCTCGAAGATGAGGACGGCCGAGTCGGCCGCGCAGATCAGCGGCCTCGGCTTCTCCAGCACACAGCGCAACGAGATCCTGGCCAAAGTGAAGGGCAATTTCACCCGGACCGTCAAGGTCGTATTCTGAAGGAGAACTGAATGTCAGATTTGTTCGAGAAGGCCTCTCGCCTGAAGCTCCGCTTCCCCTCCCCGCTCGGCGGCGGCGGCCTGACGGTCGAGCAGCTGTGGGACCTGCAGATCAGCAGCAGGGCCAAGAACAGCGCGGACTTGACCAGCATCGCCCGGGAGCTGAACCGCCGGCTCAAGGACAGCAGCACCGACGATGACCTGCCCTGGCTCAGCAGCTCGTCCAAGGCTGACAACGAGCTGCAGCTCGCCTTCGACATCGTCAAGCACGTCGTCGAGACGAAGAAGGCCGAGGCCGAGAAGGCTGCCGAGACCGCGGCGAACCGGGAGAAGAAGCAGCAGATCCTGGCCCTGATCGCCGCCAAGGAGACCGAGGAGCTGGGCGGCAAGTCGCTCGACGATCTCCGCAAGCTCGCTGCAGAGTTGTGATGCGTCGGCCGGGCGGCTTCGTGCTGCCCGGCCATTTGCTTGAATGCAAACAAATAGAGGATCCGATGCCAGAGACGGCAAAATGCACCCTTTGCGCCGCGGTGGAATCACCTGGCTTCTACACCGGCTGCATGGTCAGGGACGGTGAGGTGACTGACTGGCGATGCGATGGAAAAGGGCACCTTACCCGCGCGACCTTCCGTGAGGCCCTCGACATCTTCTACCAGGGTTGCCAGCGGATCTCCGAGGAGCACCGCGCAGCGAAGTACTCGTCGATCCCCAAATACACCTGGCACATCGTGGAGCTGAACAAGCGTTGGAAGATCATCCAGGGGACCGGCGTCCACTGCTTCGTCGACAAGGCGACCGGTGACGTCCTCAAGGCCGAAAGCTGGTCCAAGCCGGCCAAGCACGCCCGCGGCAACATATTCGACGAGCACAACGGGCTCGAGAAAATGGGACCGTACGGTCCGGCGTATCTCCGATGAGGCCCTACGGAGCCAAGCGGACCTTTGCCAGGTGCCGCACCTTCCTCCGCAGGATGGGCGGAAAGGTCCACGTGGTCATCACGGTCAAGAACCGCAAGCGAGACAGGGCCGCGGCAAAACTCACGACAAAACGGGAAGCGGAGGCGACACCATGATGGAAGACGAGATGAATGCTGTCAGGCAGGTCGATAAGACCCCGATCACGGTCAGCCCTGACGATGGCCCCGACCGGACATTGCTCTACGGCTACGACTGCGAACGCTACACCTGGCACGTCTACCAGAAGGACGGACAGATCCATCGAGCCATCTATCGCGGCAGCAATCCTAATCCGGAAAGTTTCGACAGCGAAACTCACTTCGTCGCATCGGCTCTCGTGCCGAACAAGCGTCTTTACCCCGAGCATTGCGACTTCGACTTCTGCATGAAGCTGGCCGCGCTCGGCATCCACCTTCCTTTCACAACCTACGGATCCGCAGCAGACGGCGTGAACCGGAAGCCGTTTGCCGGGAGGACATTCTGATGGCAAAAACTTTCACAGACCTGCAAAACCAGATCATGGCGCGGGCGATCTCGCAGAGTGTCAGCGAGACCATCTACCTGCGCAAGGGTCACTTCCCTGCGACTCGAAGCCTGATCGAGAAGGGATTCCTCGATCCGCACTGCTACGGGATGGTGCAGACCCAGCACGTGACGCCGGAGGGCAAGACCGCCTTCTTTACCGAGCACGGCGAGGTGTTCGCGATCCCTGACATCTACGACAACTGCTGGATCGTCTTCGAGGATCGCAAGGTGATCGCCAAGCCGCGCAGCGAGGAGAACGCAAAGCGAATCGTCGCCGCGCTGAAAGTGCTCCGCCAGAAGGATCGCCTTGAGCAGAAAACCGCCGCTTGATTTGCTTTTTTATTTGCATGAATGCCAATCGCTGCTAACGTGTCCGCACCCAATCAGACGAGGAACAAATGTCCAGCACCGCGGCAGCGCCCGCCATCTACGTTCCGTCGCCGCAGCAGGCTGCCTTTCAGGATGAGGCCTGGAACGGGACCAGCTCGATCGTCCTGATCGCTGTAGCCGGAGCCGGCAAGTCTACCACGATCGTCCACACGGTTAGCCGCATGCGCGGCAGCAGCGTCATCCTGGCGTTCGGCAGGAAGATCGCCGCAGAGCTGAAGGACAAGCTCCAGAAGCTGGGCATCGACTGGAAGAAGGCAGAGGCCTCGACCTGCCATGCGATCGCGCTCCGGAACCTCCGGAAGGACCGGCGCTTCTCCGGCGTGAGGATCGACGAGGAGAAGGTCGGCCGGATCACGGCTGGCTGGATCGACACCAACCGCATCGATGCCTCGCTCGCTCCTCATGTGGGCGTCGTGGTCCAGCTCGTGGGCCTTGCCAAGCAGTCAGGCATTGGCATCCCTGGCTGCGGCGATATCGAGGATACCTCGGTCTGGGAGGATCTCGCCGAGCACTTCGACCTGTTCGATGAAGAGGCTCTGGAGAAGAAGGCGGACGACCTGATCGATCTGGCGATTGAGGTGTTGAACGAGTCGAACAGCAATCCGCAGGTCATCGACTTCAACGACATGATCTATCTCGCCCTGCTCTATCGGGTGAAGATGTGGCAGTACGACACCGTCATCATCGACGAGGCGCAGGACACCAACACCGTGCGCCGGCTGCTGGCACGGGCGCTGATGAAGCCCGGCACCGGCCGGCTGTTCGCGGTCGGAGATCCGCACCAGGCCATCTTCGGCTTCACCGGAGCCGACAACGATAGCCTCGACATCATCAAGCAGGAGTTTGGCGCGAAGGAGATGCCGCTCACGGTCACCTACCGGTGCCCGAAGACGGTGGTCAAGTTCGCCCAGACCTGGGTCAACCACATCCAGGCCCACCCATCTGCGCCCGAAGGCAAGATAAGCCTCGAAACCTTCGAGCAGATGATCCAGCAGCGCGACCGGCTGAACGGTGAATCGGCGATCCTGTGCCGCAACACCAGGCCGCTCGTGAACGCAGCCTTCGCTCTGATCCGGGAGAAGGTGCCGTGCCGGATCGAGGGCCGCGACATCGGCGAGCAGCTGAAGAAGCTGGCGACCCGATGGAAGTCCATCAACACCATCCCCGAGCTGGAGGACAAGCTGGAGGATTGGCTGGAGAAGGAGAAGGAGCGCTGGCTGCCGAAGAAGAAGATGTCGAAGGTCCAGGAGGCCGAGGACAAGTTCGAGACGCTGAAGGTCATCATGGATGCGTGCCGTGAGGACAAGCACGACAGCATCACCGCGGTCGTTGCCTACATCGACAACATCTTCGCCGATAACGTCGAGGGCATCCTGACTCTCGCGACCATCCACCGGTCCAAGGGCCGGGAATGGAAGCGGGTCTACTGGCTGGACCGGTTCGGCACATGTCCGTCCAAGTACGCCAGCATGCCCTGGGAGAGGGAGCAGGAGGTCAACCTGCAATACGTCTGTGCCACGAGGGCGCAGATGGAGCTGATTGATCTACTGCCTCCGCTTCCGAAGCAGGTCGCCAAGCCTGTGCCAGACAACGACAACAAGAAAGCGGAAGCTGCGGCATGAAGCGGATACCGGTGACCGACTCCATCGGCAAGAAATACGGGAAGCTCACTGTCATCGAAGACAGGGGGCTTCGCGTCCTGGGCGGAAAAAGGCGAATGACTGAGGTTCTGTGCCGATGCGATTGCGGAACAGAACGTACGGTTCTTCTGAATGATATCCGATCCGGAAAGACGAAGACGTGTGGGTCAAATCATCCGCACTATGAAGATAGGTCTGTCCCTGCCTTCAACTTCGTTTACGACCACGCCTATAGGGCTAGGGTGATTGATCGCGGTTTGGCTTTCGAGCTGACCAAGGATCAGTTCCGCACAATCACACAAATGGACTGCCACTATTGCGGAGCAGCGCCTTCACACAGCGCTCCTCGAAGCGTCATGACCGGGAAGTTCAAGTCGCAGTACGTCTGCAACGGGATCGACCGGAAAGACAATGGCCAGGGATACACGATCGAAAACTGCGTCCCCTGCTGTTCTGTCTGTAACCATGCAAAACACACCATGGGATACGAGCAGTTCATCATGTGGATCTCACGAGCCTACCACCACGTGGCGGCCACCCGCGCCATGGAGGAGCTGATCGACCTGATGCCGCCGCTGCCCAAGGTCAAGCCGGTCAACGACAACCAGCAGCCGGCGGAGAGGGCGGCATGAAGAAGATCGACGTCTCACAGCACATCGGCCGGGTCTTTGGCAAGCTAACAGTTGTCGGTGAAGCTGAGATGAAGGTCAACTCGAACGGCACGAGAGCCACGCAGGCTCTCTGCCGGTGCGAGTGCGGACGTCAGAAGGCATATCCCTGGAATGCTTTGATGCACGGAAACACTAATAGTTGCGGCCACCATCGCCCTGGCGGTAGCCCAGAGGATCTGACTGGCATGGTCAGGCATGATTGGAAGTTCCTCTACAGGGGGGAGCGACCAATCCCGCACAAGAAGGGATTCCAAGTTCCATGGATGTGCAAATGCATGAGGTGCGAACACGAACAGTGGATCAAGCCAGGAGAGCTGAAGCGGGCACGACGACCGCGCTGTCGCTCCTGCGATATATTTGAGGAATGCCAGTTCTGCGGGAGAGCGCTATCGGGGCAGCGCAGAAAATTCTGCTCCGACGAGTGCAACTACTTCGGGACACTTCCCGAGAACAAGGAAAAGCTTCTCGAGTGCCGTATCGCCATTCGCATCGCGAGAGCTGAGGGCTTCGATGCAGTGGAGGAAGACAGGTGGCATTGGAAGCGTTGGGCAGAGTCCCTCGGAATCAATCTGAAACAACTAGCAAGGGAAATATCACATGACCATGCTTAACATTGATAATGACACGTCTAGCGTTCGCAGACAGCGTCGCCAGCGACCGCAAACTCCGATGGAGTTGCTCGTACACTTGGAACAGGAGCATCCAAATCTGAGTCGCGAACATCTGCTCGAAGAATACATCGACGAGATGCTCGACAGGAAGAATCAGGAGCTTCTCCTGAGTGCGGTTGAGACATCATTCTCGCTGAACTACGGAAAGCTTCATTCGAAGAAGAAGTCGCCCCGCGCAAGCGAGGTGGGTTCGGACGATCGCAAAGTGCAGCTGGCTGAGCGGAACGCCAAAATGAAAACGGTGATCGAGCAAGCTCGTGACACGATGATCAAGAATGTCGTCGAGGTGGGATTTTGGGATTACCCGATGCCGAACGGAAAGCGTCTCCATGAATGCTCTGTAAAGGAGGCGCGGTTGATGAAGCCGAAAATCGGCGGTCTACTGACTGTCATCGACAACATCCGCGGCAAGCCGTCTGACATCATCGGGGAAATATATACGAAGGCTGAGCTAAAAAAGCTCGCGAAGACCTAAGCCGGAGACCGTCTTAGAAGTCGGCCTAACGAATGAGCGTGTGCGCCCGAATCCCCGTGATGGTCAAGACGCACACGCAGTAGTCCGGTGGCTACCTGCCAGCAATGGCGCCCGCAAGGGCTGAAAGAGTTCGACCGCGGAACGCAGCGGGCAAACCCGGCAGGGAGGGTGGAATGCCCTCCCACTTTTTTCATGATCGATGAGGACTACCAAATGGCGATATTCGAGATCGAAGCCTGGGGTGCGTTCAGCCCCTGGCCGATGCTGGAAGGAGACGAAGGTCCGATAGTGGACCTTCCGCCATCACCAGCATTCTTCTGCACGGCGCCGAGGAAGGTCACGACCTGGCGCACATGCCCTAACTGCGGCGACCGAAGCACCAAGCTGCTCAGTCTCAATCCGAAAGATCCAGACAGGCCGTACCAATGCCAGGCCTGTCGGCACCACTACGCGCGACCACAGTCGTGACCGGTCGTTTGCATGAATGCAAAGGAAAGAAATTCCATGAACGGATGTATCGTGTGGAAGGGTCCGTCCGAGATCGACGGTGCGCCCATTATGCTGCTCGCCACCGGTCTTGAGGACGGCGGCAGCAACTCCAAAACCGGTGCAATGGTGCAGCTCTACATCCTGCGCCAGGACATGAACCCGCTGAAGGCGAGCCAGATCGGCGCCGACAAGGCGATCTGCGGCAGCTGCATTCACATGGGCAGGGTGGTCACCGATCCCAAGACCAGGCTTCGCCGAAACGAGGGCCGCTCCTGCTACGTGATGCTGTGGCGCGGTCCGCACGTGGTCTTCGATGCCTACCAGCGCGGCGTCTATCCCGAGGTGACCCTGGCCAAGGCCAGGAAGCTTCTGGCCGGCAAGCGCGTTCGTGCCGGCGCCTATGGAGATCCTGGCGCGATCCCGATGGCTGTTTGGGAGACGATCCTCGCCAAGGTCAACGACGTCACCGGCTTCACCCACATGTGGCGCGAGAAGCCCGAGCTGGCGGCCTTCTGCATGGCATCCTGTGACACGGAGATCGACCGGGTGCTTGCCAAGGCGCTCGGCTTCCGAACCTACCGCGTGCGCCCTGAGGGCGCTCCGAAGCTCACTGGTGAGGGCCACTGCCCCGCGTCCAAGGAGATGGGCAAGGCCACGCAGTGCGCCCAATGCCTGCTCTGCGGTGGCCACAAGACCGCGGCGAAGGCCGACATCACTATCCAGATCCACGGGCCTGGCCGGAACAACTTTCAACCAGTGCTGCAGGCTGCGTAATGGCCAAGAACGCTGACTATTTCGGCCGCGGCTCCGTTGGCCTGCTCGAATCGCTCGATGGCGAGGAGGACATCGCGAGCCTCATCAGAACCTCGCGCGGCAGCAGCCGCTCCACCCTGCGCGCCACCGATCACCGCCGCCACGATGAGGCGGAGGATGGCTACGACGAATTGGACTTCGCATAGGAGACGACATTGGACAACGAAAAGATCGAGCGCCAGATCGCCGAGAAGATGGTCGATGACGCTCTTGCAGCCGGCTACACGATCGACGTGTGGGACGGCGGTGATTTCCCCCTGAAGCAGAGCAGCGACCGCGAGGCGATCCTCAAGGCAATGTTCTCGACCGACGAGGACAGGCTGTACCTGACCAAGGACGGCAAGACCGCCTGGGTGTGGCTGGTCTACGGCAACAGCTACCACCTGATCAGCGATTACACGATCAGCCTCGCAACGGTCCTGGCCGGCGCCGAGAAGCTCTCCGATGAGCTGGAGGACCAGTATGGCCAAGCTGCTTAAGGAGGCGTTTGGCTTCAAGGCCGAGCAGCGCGTGGGTCTCAAGATCGAGACCAAGGGCGCGGACCACGAGGACATCGAGCACACGATGCCGGCTGGCTCGATCGGCATCATCGACCACATCGAGGTCTACACCGGAAGCCAGGGGATCGTATTCCACGTCTGGATCCCCGTCGACGAGACCAACGAGCGCGGCATCATCAATTCGTTCGACCAGCTCGATGGACCAATCACTAACTTCCTGGAGGCACTGTGAAGGAGAATCAGGAGCTTACGGAGGCGTTCGGCTTCAAGGTTGGCCAGAAGGTTCGGATCCTTGAAGAGACGATGGGTTCGGATCACGAGGACATTGAGCACGTCGTGGCGACCGGCGCTACAGGAACGATCGAGATCATCGAGGTTCTGCGGGCGCAAGGCACTGCATTCCACGTCGCCATCCCGGTCGACGACACCAACGAACGTCACATCATCAACGTCTTCGATGAGCGCGACGGTCCCATCACCAATTTCTTGGAGGCACTATGACGAAGCGTAATTTCCGATCACCGCCGTTGTTCTATGTCGCGCAACGGAAGGACGGAAAATGGGTACTGATGGCGACCGAGCCTGTGCTCAGGACGGCGGCGGTACGTCTCGTCGCGTCGGCGTGGAAGGAAGGCAACCTCGCCCGCATCCGGGATGCTGATTCGGTGAGGAAGGCTGCATGATCGTGGGTGCTGATTTGCATAAATACAACCGCGTGTGCTCTAAAAATCACAGGACCGGTGTTTACATGGCGGTAGGAACATTCCTTTGTTCGTGGTGTATAGGCCTGTTGGCCGCCGCCGTGACACAATCGGGACCACAGCAACGAGGTGGGAAATGCCATCGCAGGCACCCGACAACGAGAAGTTTCTGACCGGTGAGGAGACCAAGCTGTGGCGGATTTCCCGCGGGCTGAACCAGGCCGAAGTTGCCCAGTGGCTGGGCATCACGCCGCAGGCGGTCAGCAAGCAGGAGCGGCGCGGCGTCTCAAAGATTGTAGCATTGGCGCTGGCGGCGCTCGACCGTGGTCTGCCGCCATTTCGTCCATCCCAGGAGGACTACGACGCCACCGAGAATAAGGGAAAAGGGGAATGAAATCTTCCATCATAGAGGATCCACCTAATCCGGTTCGTAGGGAGATCAACCCGCGCTTCAAGAGCCGGCTGCCCGTCATCATCGGACGGGCATGCGACTGCCTCGTCAGGATCGAGCCCGAGATCAAGAAACTCGAAGTCTTTCTGAGGGAGTTCGCAGAGTATCTCGACTTCGAAATCGAGAAGGTCCGTCTCGAGATTGCGAAGACGGAATGGCAGGATCGAGTCGATCGAGCCCAGCTGGATGATGCTAGGGAGTGGCTCGCAAAGCTTCGTCAGCTTCGGAAGGACTTCGACATCGACCTGATGACGGCCCCTTCAGGCTACATCAGGTCAATGGTCGCTAGGGTCGAGACGCTCTTTGGAGCTATCGACGTAAGTCAGTGCTGACTTACAAGCGCACGATCACGGCGACGATGGCGATCTCAGCGACGTCGTCAAATGCCATCCGCTCTTCATCGCCGGCCGGCATCGTCTTCGTCATGACGAGGCCTCGCTCGTCGATGCTGGTCAGCAGTCGAACCTTCGACTTCCCGTCCTTGCCGGTCACCAGGATCATGTCACCGGCAACGGGATCACGGCGCTTCGTGCCGTAGCAGAGCGACCCTGCCTTCAGCCACAGACCAAACGAATCATCCGGCACATGGAACGCGAAGCCCGTCTCGTCTCCGTCAAGCTGAGGCGGAGCCGGAACGTAGCCATCCCTTCGGCTCGAAGCTGCAGCCTGCAACGAAGCCGGCAGAGCGGACACATGCTTGAACTCGACGGTCGCCGTCCTGGCGGCGATAGGACGCAGTCCAGCGCGCTTCGACATCCCTTCCGGGACTTCTGTGCCGTTCTCCTCCGTCTCAGCTCCGAGAGCCTCCATGACCTTCTTCGTGATCGGGATGCCCGAAGCGTCCGCGATCTTCGCAAGAGTCTTCTGAGTAGGAAGGAAAGGATGCTCGGGGTTGTTGAGGAGGCGCAGCAAAGTCGACGGAGCGAGTTCCGCCTTCCTTGCAAGCTCCGTAGCATTCCACCGCTTTCGATCGAGGATGTAGTCGATCCACTCGATCACGACCTGCTTCGGAGTTTGTGCTTTTGTTTTCGCTGCCACTTTTTCGAGAGCCAAGGTCATTGCAATGCGCCTTTTTCTATCAGTCTTTAGAAAATGAAACTAGGGTTGAACGGGATTTCCTCCCAGAATCGTTTTCGAGCAGTGATCTTCTGGTCAAGAATTCCGTTTGCATGCCGGCCCCATCCATTTGTTTGGATGCTAACACCTCTCCCCTAGTCTAGGTTTCAGGCGAATGCAACGAAATTTTCGTTCGTCATCCGTTCTCATTTTTCCGCAAATATATAATAAAATCAATAACCTGCTGCTTGCGAGGCGGGCGCAGCAATTTTGAGCATTGCTAACAATTGCCTGAACTCCTGCAAATGCAGGCCTGCATGTACGATGGCGATCGCATCTGCAACATGCTCATTGTCCAGATGCAACTCGCCTTTCCGGTTCAGAATCTTACCGCCTTTCCCAATCGTGTCGCGGTCGTAGAGCTTCCAGGGAGCCTCTGGATAGCGCCGCGCAGCCCAGGAGATGATCTCCGGCTTCTCGGCCTTTGGATTGCCCACGCTCCCCTTCTTCGTCTCCAGCGGCATGACCTGGAAGAGCGGGATCTGGATCGACGCGAGAACGCCAGCGGCAGCTCCAAAGCCGTAGGAGGCTCTTGCAGCCTTGGCGCCTGACGGGATCTCCGCAAAGGCCACCGTGCAGCCGGCAAGCTCCTCGTGGAGCCCGGCATGCAGCTCTCGGGCACGTCGCAGGTCATCCGAGTTCTGCCGGATCAGCTTCTTTTTGCCGGCCAGCTTCTCGGTCGAGATCGTTCGGAATCTATCGAGCTTCAGTTCCAGCGTGCTGAGGTCGAGCCACATTCGGGCGATCCCGAAATTGGCGAACGCCGGATCGAGGCCGGCTACGAGGATGGGGTTCATCGGTCCCTAGTGGGTGTCGGTGTTGCCGCATCACCACATCTCGTGGCTTGCCTTTGCATTTGCATTCAGGCAAATACATCACCCCTCGCCGGCCGTCAAGCTGGCGACAGCCAACAAGAAACATCGCATGAGCCTCAGAGCACTCACCTGGGCGTTCGACCTTGTCGACGCGGATCTCACACCCACCCTCAAGCTGGTCCTCATCACGCTGGCGAACTACGCCAACGAGAAGTTCGAGACCTATCCGAAGCAGAGCACGATCGCCGTCAAGTCCTGCTTGACCCGGCAGACGGTCTGCACCGCACTGACCAAGCTGGAAGATCTCAACCTCATCACCTCCACCCAGCGCTACTACGACAACGGCGGATTCCGCTCGAAGGTCTACCGGCTGAACGTGCCGGCGGCGCTGGAGGAGAGCATCAATGATGATGACCCCCTGCCAAATACGCCGATACCGGGGGTGTCAAATTCCCCGACACCGGGTGTCAGCGACGATGACAGGGGGTGTCCGCCTCCCCGACGAGCCCTGTCAAATACGCCGACAAGGGGTGTCGGCGAGGCCGACAACAATAACCGTGTACTAGAACCAGACTCAGAACCGAAACCAGAACCACGTCGCAAGCAGCGACGGACGGCGGAGTGGCCTTCGGATTACGAGGAGCAGTTCTGGGCGGTTGTTGCCAAGAAAGTCGGCAAGGAAGCTGCACTGGCCAAGCTCGCTCGGATCGAGAAGGCCGACAAGGTCGAGTTCAAGGACATCATCGAAGGCATGCGCCGGTACGCAAACAGTCCGGACGTGCGTCGAGACCTCCGTGATCCGGATCGTCGCCGGTTCGTCATGCATCCGACAACCTGGCTCAACCAGGGCCGGTGGTCGGACGAAGACGGCATGCCGCCGGAGTCATCCGATGATCGCCATCGCCGGGTCCTGGCACGACGCACGGTGGCGATCTGATGGCCGGCGTCGATGTCGGAAAGGTGCTGGCTGAGCACGGTATCAAGCTCAGGTCCCTGAAGTTCGGCAACCAGTACACGCTCTGTCCGATGTGCTCGCACACGAGGAAGGGGGCTCACAAGAAGATCCGATGCCTCAGCGTCAAGATCGACGACCGAGGCGTCGTCTGGAATTGCCACCATTGCGCATGGAGTGACGGAGAGAATGCTAAGCGAGAAGCACGCGAGAGGACTGGAGGACAGAGGCCTGTGCCCCGAACTGGCGGTGGTTATGGGGCTCTACAGCGGGACTCTCTCGCGCGATGGGCAGGACAAGGTCATCGTCGTTCCGGACCCGGACGGTAAGGTTCTGTGTTGGCCCTACTTCGAAGAGAGCGACGTCGAGGTCAACTGCAAGTACCGCTGGGCACAGGACGGCGAGCGCCGTTTCATGCAGAAGCGGAACGCTGCCAAGACCCTCTACAACGCGAGGATCTTCTGGGACGAGGCGATCATGAACCGGCTCGAAGCCGGAGCGGAATCGCTCATCTGGACGGAGGGCGAACCTGACTGCCACGCCGTGCTGCTGTCCGGCTACGACACCTGCGTCTCGGTGCCGGACGGAGCGCCGCCGGCTCGCGACAAGAACGGCAAGCTGATCCACGTTCCGGATGACGATCGGGACATCGACCCCGAGGACGATGACAAGTTCTCGTTCATGGGCCGGCTGATGGACGCGCTACAGCGGGTCAAGCACCACATCATCGCCGTCGATGGCGATGAGCCCGGCGGCCGGCTCGCGAAGGAGCTGGTGCGCCGGCTGGGCGCGGCCAAGTGCCTCTGGGTCGAATACCCGAAGGACGAAGTCGTTCCGGACAAGAAGCGCAGAGGCAAGAAGCGCGCTTGCAAGGACATGAACGAGGTCAAGCTGTACCTCGGCGCCGAGAAGGTGCGGGAGCTGATCGATAACGCCAAACCGTGGCCGGTCAAGGGCCTGTTCCGGCTGAGCGACTATCCCGAGGTTGAGATCCCGCCGATGGCTGAGGTCGGGATTTCGGACATCCTCGACAAGCACATGAAGTTCTACCCCGGCCAGTTCGTCGTTGCCACCGGCATCCCGAACGTCGGCAAATCGACCTTCATCAACCAGTGCGCCGTGCTGCTCGCCAAGCGGCACAAATGGCCGGTCGCGATCTTCTCAGGCGAGAAGGACGTCAAGCCGTTCCTGGCCCACGAGCTGATGACCGCCTTCCTCGACAAGCCTCGCGAGGACTGGTCGATGGAGGAGAAGCTGCGTGCGACGGCATTCGTTCAGCGCTACTTCCAGTTCATCGATTACGATGACTCGATGGAAGGCGATATCGACCTGAAGTTCGTCCTGGACACGGCGGCTGCCGCGGTTTTCCGGGACGGCGTGAAGCTGCTGATCATCGATCCCTGGAATGAGCTGGAGCATACCAGGCCGCCAAGCGTGTCGCTGACTGAATACGTTGGAAAGGCTATCAAGCAGATGAAGCGCTTCGCAAAGCAATTCGGCGTCTGCGTCATCGTCGTGGCTCACCCGACCAAGCTGGACCCGAAGGTCACGCCAGGTCTCTACAACATCTCAGACTCGGCGCACTGGGCCAACAAGGCGGACCTGGGCATCGTCGTCAACGCTGATCCCGAGCGCGCGGCAGAGGCGCCGAACGAACGTCAGATCATCATCCCAAAGGTGAGGCTGAAGCGGATCGCCGGCATGACCGGCACCGTGGATCTGACCTTCGACGATCGAGCGAGCCTGTTTCGCAAGTTCGATTTTTGAAAAAGTGTTTGCATGAATGCAAACGTCATGGTAGTGCAAACTGGAAAAGGAGAGACCATAGATGTCAGGTTCAGTGAACATGGTGATCCTCGCCGGCAATCTCGGCAAGGATCCTGAGGTGAAGAACCTCAGCAACGGCAAGTCGGTGTGCAACTTCTCGATTGCCACTTCCGAGACCTGGAAGGATCGGGACGGCGAGCGTCAGGAGAAGACCGAGTGGCACAACTGCCAGGTCTGGCAGGAAGGCCTGATCAAGGTCATCGAGCAGTATCTGTCCAAGGGCGACAAGGTTCACGTCGTCGGCAAGATCCAGACCCGCAAGTGGGAAGATCAAGATGGCAAGGATCGCTACTCGACCGAGATCGTGGTCGACAAGCTGACCATGCTGTCCACGAAGGGCAACGGCGGCGGACGTGATGACGACGACCGCGGTGGTCGCTCGCGCAGCCGCGATGATGATGGCGGTGGCCGCTCACGCGGTGCTGACGAGGGTGGTCGAAGCCGCAGCCGCTCCCGCGACGATGACCGCGGTGGCGACGATCGCGGTGGCGGTCGTTCGGCGAGCCGCAGCTCGTCCCGGGACGATCGTGGTCGGGATGACGACAGGGGCTCCTCGCGCTCGTCGAGCCGCTCCTCGTCGCGCAACAACGACATGGACGACGACATCCCCTTTTGAGAGCCAGAAGGCCGTCGACATCCTCACCCGCCTGAGGTGCGGTGAGTTCTACTGAGCTTCCCCGTCGAGCGGGGAAAATGCGGGGGGGCGCCTCCTACTTGGTTGGCGTGCAGGGGGCGCCCCTCTGCCTTTCGATTTGCATGAATGCCAACGGGAGCACTAAAAGCAAATGAGAATCTTCCAGGTTTCGTCGGACGGCATGGCTTCGCTGTTCGACGCGCATCATGCCCAGGAAGCGGCCGAGCACGGCGAGTGCTCCTGTCCGCCTGGCATCTGCCTCGATGGCGCCACTCGTGCTGAACCCGGCATGTCCGGCTTCCCTCCGCTCGAAGAGGTTCTCGGTGAACTCATGACAATCCTCGCCGAGGACGATCTCGACGTCGAGGACGAGGATGGCGAGCTGACCATCGCGTTCGAGCCGGACTTCGAGCTGAGCGACGAGCCCGCCTCGCGAGCCCACCAGCTCGACCAGCTCGGCTCCATCGTCGAGGACGTGACGTCGCTCGCCGGCCTCTACGCCACCATGGTCCACGAGGACCGCAGCGAAGGCGAGGACTGAGCCATGGCTCGCACAGTCCTGGACGTCTCTCCCGGCGCCCTCTCGGACTACTACGACTGGCTCAAGGCAGCGCCTGCCGGCGACGTCCTGGTCTACTGGAGCGGTGACCTCCAGTACGACCGCCAGGTCGTGATCCCCGAGACCGACGTGCTGCGCGGCAACGAGCGGCTCCGTCTCGCAACCCTCAACGTTCTCGCCGACCGCGTCCTGGAGGACGCTAAGGATGGTCACCTCCTGCTCACGCAGAAGCGGATCGGCACGAACATCTTCGAATACCGAGCAACCCGCCGCCGGCAGCCCGCTTTCGGCAGCGACATCACGGGCAAGAAGATCACACCGCATGACCTCGTCCTCGCCTGAGGATCGCACGAATGCTCTGAGCTGGCTGGCGCACGGTGCCCAGCTGGCTTTCGAGCTGAGGGGCGATCAAGCAAAGCACAGTGACGTCATCTGGCAGCTTCTGGTCGAGGCGATCGAAGTGATCGACAAGACGCCAGACCAGGAACGCCGTTGGCTGACTTCCGGCAACCGCTCGGGCGGTTGGAACATGGTCGGCATGTCGCGTGCCGAGCTGCTCGTGATCGAGCGTATCCGCCTCCTCAGTGCGATGAAGCCCTATGACGGACAGACCAAGGTCTCCCCCCAGAGAGACGATGTTGAACGATCCCTTGGCGTTCTGTCGTGGATGCGGTGGTGCAACGCCGCAAGACTGGCAGATCGCCTTGTTAAGGCAGCTGTCGCGCTGGCACGCGGCGGGGAAGCCGAGATTGTGCATCGACTTTACTGCCCGACGCGGAAGTCTCGCAACCGGCAGGCCTCCTACGAAATCAGACAACGCACGGTCGGCTTCATTCTGACCGGCCTCAAGAACGATCTCGGCATCGTGCCGGGTCACGGCCTCTCATTTCAGGAGCTGAACCATGCTGCATGATCTGCCGCTGCCGAAGAGAATCGACGTCGATCAGATCGTCGAGCATTCGTTCAAGGACTACCACGTCAAGGGATTCGACTATCTCTGCCTCCAGCGATCGCCGGAGGAGACGGTGAAGCTGTACTTCTTCGACGGCGACATCTCCAAGCTGCCGGAGGTCGTCGCCCCGCACAATCACCGCTACGACTTCGAGACCTATGTCGCGGCCGGCCTCAGCGAGAACGTTTGGTTCACTCGCTCGGCAACGCGCCCGGAACATCAGGGTCAGATCTTCAACTTGTTCGAATATCGCACCAAGCTCAACGGCGGCATCGGGTTCACGTTTGCCGGCGAGGAGGAGCTGTTCGAGGCCAAGCGCGGCCGGTTCGGAACGGGCGAGTCCTACTTCATGCACGCCGAGGATCTGCACACCATCCGCATCGTCCAAAACGAGACGCTGCTGGTCCTGGTGCAGTTCGAGGACATCGTGCCGCTCGACAAGCCGACCTGGACCTATTGCAGGGGCACCGCGCCGTCTCTGGACGGTCTCTACACCAAATTCACGGCCGATGAGGTCATCAGCCGGCTCCGCAAATTCGAGGAGCGCACCGGCATCGCGTTCAGCTCGATCGGCGCACGCAGCGCCGCATAATCAACGGAGACCGCCTTGAAGCGCGAGATCATCCTCGACACAGAGACCACGGGACTAGATCGCAAAACCGATCGGATCGTCGAGATCGGCTGTGTCGAGGTGATCGACCTGATCCCGACCGGCAAGACGTTCCACAAATACATCAACCCGACGCACCCGGTTCACAAGGAAGCGTTCAAGGTCCATGGTCTCAGCAACGAGTTCCTGAAGAAATTCCCGACGTTCCGCCGGCAGGTCAACCAGTTCCTCTCCTTCATCGAGGGTGCGACGCTGGTCGCCCACAATGCCGGCTTCGACGTCGGCATGATCAACGCCGAACTTGATCGCCTCGATCTACCGCCGCTGCAGAACGAGATCGTCGACAGCTTGGCACTGGCCCGAGACAAGCGGCCAGGCTCACGGCATACGCTCGACGCTCTGTGCAAGGCGTTCGGCATCAACCTGAACAAGCGCGACAAGCACGGCGCACTTCTCGATGCCCAGTTGCTTGCGGAAGTCTACTGCGAGCTGCGCGGCGGCCGGCAGATGGGAATGTCCCTGGACCTGTTCGCAGGGTCCTCGGAGGACGCTCCCGTCGTCGTCAGACAGCGGCCTGTGCCGCTTGCACCGAGAGTCACAGCGGAGGACCGCGCCCTGCACGCTCAGTTCGTCGACGAACTAAAGGACGCGATCTGGAACGGCTATCGCGCACCGAAACTCGAGACCGCAGCTTAGCTAACAGGAGAGATCAATGACTGCACCCGCCCTTTACAGGCGCACGGGTAAGAACGGCATGTCCGACGAAGCGCGCGCTGCCCGTCGCTTCTCCATCGGAGGATCGGACGCCAAGATCATCATGTCCGGAGACCAGAACGCGATCGAGCGCCTTTGGGCCGAGAAGCGTGGGGAGATGGCGCCGGACGACCTCAGCGAGGTCATCCTGATCAATCTCGGCAACCTGACTGAGCCGTTGAACGCCGATCTGTTCGAGAAGGACACCGGACTCTGGGTGACCGACGAGCAGAAGAAGGTCTTCTACGAGGACTGGGACAAGGCGCACGCCACGCTCGATGGCCTGGTCCGTGAGACCGAGACTGGCCCCGTTATCTCCATGGTCGAGTTCAAGTTCATGTTCCCGTTCGGCTTCTCTGTTGAGAAGGCGATCGAGAAGTATTTCCCGCAGTGCCAGCACAACATGATGGTGACTGGTTTGCCGTCATCGCAGCTCTGCATCCTGACCGGTGCGGCGCAGTGGTACAAGGTCGAGATCGAAGCCGACATCTTCTATCAGGTCGAGCTGCTGAAGGCCGAGAAGGACTTCTGGGATTGCGTCGAGACCGGCCGCATCCCCGGCAACCCGGTGATCGAGATCGAAATCAAGGATCGCGTCAAGATCGTCGACATGAGCGAGAGCAACGAGTGGGCCTCGCTGGCTCATGAGCTGAAGCGCACGATCACCGCCTCCAAGAAGCACGATGCAGCGAAGAAGGCGATCAAGAAGCTGATGCCGGCGGACGCGCTCCAGGCAGCTGGAAAGGGCGTGACCATCAAGCTCTCGAAGGACGGCAAGCTGCTGATCGACTGCGACAAGGACGAAGTCGCGCGGATCGATAAGGAGCAGGCCTGGTTCCCGCCAGAGGCGAAGAAGGCCAAGGGCGGCGGCAAGAAGAAGGCCAAGGCCGACAACGACAACACCGAGGAAGCAGAGGCGGCTTAGGCCGCCCCTGCCCTCACCTTTCACCAACGAGGACGAAGATGAGCGACATCAACAATCTGGCGATCTGGAATGAGGTCGAGGCGACCGATCCGAACTTCACCAAGGAGTTCAAGCGCGGTGGCGGATTCTCCGGCACGGCAACCAATGCCACGTACCTGATCAAGAAGGCCACCAAGATGTTCGGCCCGATCGGCATCGGCTGGGGCTGGACTATCGCAGACGAGAAAATCGTCGATGGTGCGGGCGATGAGAAGCTCCACTACCTGAAGCTGAAGCTCTGGTACAAGTGGAACGGCGAGCGCGGCGAGATCGAGCACTTCGGTCAGACAATGCTCGTTGGCAAGCGCAGCAGCGGCCTGTTCACGGACGAGGAGGCGCCGAAGAAGTCCTTGACCGACGCGCTCACCAAGGCGCTGAGCACCCTGGGATTCGCTGCCGACATCCATCTCGGCCTCTACGACGACAACCGATACGTCAACGACCTGCGGGAAGAGCACGGCCGAAGCAAGGTCAACGCGAACGACAACCTCAGCCGCGACAATTCCAAGCCGTCGTCCGACAAGGGCGGCGCCTCGAAGGGCGGCAAGGGCAAGCGCGGCTCGTCCGTCGGCGAGAAGGAGCAGGACGCGATCCTCGACCACTGGGAGGATCAGATCGCCCAGGCCGGCTCCGTCAAGGAGATCATGGAGATCATCGGCGAGAAGGCGTTCTCCGAGGATCTGGCGAAACTCCACGAGGATGACGAGGCTCTCATCCGCAAGAAGGCCAGCGACCGCTCGCAGGAGCTGAAGTCGGCAAAGACCAAAGCGAATGCGGGCTAAGTCCCGCGCATACGTCCAGCTCGCCTTGCAGGCCATCCAGCTCGCCAAGAGCACGGATGATCTGCGGGCCTGGTGGGCGGCCGAGAGAGATCACCGCTACGACTACGGCCTGACGAACGATCAGATCGAGCGGCTCAAGGAGGCGTGCAAGGAGCAGGTCCTTCGCCTCGGTGGAGAGCTACGGGAATGAGCAGATGAGCAAGACATCGAGCAAGTCGAGCAACCCCTGGATCTATGCCGTCAAGAACGAGGATGGGCACCTTGTGCCCTATGCGAACTATGACCGTGTGAAGTTCGACGAACTTCCGGTCAACAAGCTGCTGCGTGTCAACATCGTCCAGCAGCGCAATGCGCCGCGGCACCGGCTCTATCGGGTGATTCTGCGACTGGTGGTCCAGAACACAGACCTGTTCGTGTCGGAGGACAGTCTGCACAAGACCCTGTTGGTCGGATGCGGCGTCGTCGAGCCCATCATGACGGTCGCCGGCGAGATCATCATGGTCCCGTCGTCGACAGCCTACGACGCCATGGATGAGGATGTGTTCAAGGCCTACTTCGATCAGGCCATGAACATCATCGAGACCAACCTGCTCCCCGGGATCGACCTGGACGATCTGCTGAAAGAGGCCAGGAAGCAGGCGAATTACAAGGAACCGGCGAATGACAACGACGAGCGCCACAAGGACGAGGATGCAGCGTGATGGCAAACGTAGTGGAAGGCGAGCCGCGCAATAGCCAGGAATGGCACGGCTCCTATCTGGACGAGGACAGCACGGTTGCTGATGTTCTTGCCCGCGTGAGCGCAGATCCGGTCGCGGTGAAGCGCTGGCTCGACCCAGCGAGCTGGCACTTGCCGGATCCAAGGCTGTTCCGCTCCAAAGATGAATATCCTGCTCATGCTGGTTGCCTGACGTTCGCTGGCATGTCGATCCGCAACTTCTATGGCCTGTGGCATGCTGACAATCCGCACACGGCGTTCGATCTGCATGACGATGTCGAGATCACGGACGGCATCATCACGGACAAGCGGCATCCTGACAACTTCTCAGACCGCGTGATCCAGCGCGTGAAGGCAGAGCTGGCGAAGATCAAGTGGAGAGCATGAAGGTCTACCGGCCGATCATCAGCCTTCCAACTGGTTTCTGGGGCGGGGAATGGGTGTTCCTCGCCAAATCAGAGGGCGATGCTTTCCGGATGCTCAGACGGCGGATCGAGACCGGAAGGGCGAAATGGACGCCGCATGAACAACGCTGACGAGCTGGCCGTGAGATGCGTGGAGAACATCAACTTCTCCACGGCGCACAATTGGCCTGTCGAACAGGCCGCGGTGCTGATCACGACTCCGAAGGGATGGAAGGCTCCACCGAAGTTCCCTCGGAGCGAGATCGTAAACGTCAACCCAAACACCGGCACACGGGTCCGCCGCATACCGGCGATGCGGCTGCTCGCCTATCTGGTCGGAAACAACCTCACCACCATCAAGATCGAGATGAGGGCACTCAAATGATCAAGCTTGATGACCAATCGCGCCGCAGCGGACAATGACAATGCCGAGATCGCCAAGACTGTCTAAGGCCCAGAAGCGGTTCATGGATGAGCATGCCCCTGCCTACCTGTGCTGGATGGACGACACCAGCTCGGCCCTTCCGATCTTGCCGGTCAGACGGATGAAGCGCACCTTCGACGCGATGGTGCGTAAGGCGTTCCTCACGCCTGACGGCCACATCACCAATCTGGGACGCGAAATCTGGCGCAAAACATTTGCTTGACCGTTTGCTGGAATGCAAATACCACGAACGAATGCAAACCGTCCTCGATCTTGCTCCTCCGAAGGGCTTTCGGAAGGCCATTCCGGACAAGGTGAAGCTGCAGGTGATCCTGCAGCAGAACGCCGCCTGCACGAAGTGCGGTGAGCGGCTGGGCAAGATCGAGGACTGCGAGTTCGACCACATCCCCGCGCTGGGACTGCGGTGCTGGGACGCTGAGGCCAAGGATACGACGCCGAGGGCGAACGATCCTGCCTTCATCGAGGGCAAGCACAAGGACTGTCACGCGAAGAAGACGTTCGGCTCGCACGGCGAGCTGGCGCGCGGCGACGTCACCGAGATCGCCCGCACCAAGCGGATCGCGAAAGAGACCGAGGATTTCAGGCGTCGAATGCTGGCGAAGGTTGACCCTGATGCGGAGGTCGATCAGCCGCCGCGGCGCCCCAAGAAAGCATGGCCAAAGCGGCCTTTTCCGAAGCGGGGCAAGCAACATGAAAAGAGAGGTCCGAGAGGTCCAGCAGGAGGTTCAGATCCTGAAGGATAAGGGAGAGATCGAGGACTTCAGGCTTGGCCACAGCGCCAAGCATCGGACGGTCAACTTCCTTTTCCGCGGCGCCTGGTACTCGACCGTTTTTCCATCAACGCCTCGAACGCCATACGCCAACAATTTCGTTCGGCAGCAGATCAGACGCCAGATCCGGCGGCTCCAGACAATTTAGGTTCACCAAAGAGAGGACGACATGGACGCTCTACGAGTCGAAGACACATCGATGGGGCTGATGAAGGCGCTGCACTTCATCACCACGCAGCAGGATAGACGCAAGGTCAAGCCGAAGTTTCAATATGCCGCGGCTGGCAACACGACCCGCGCGACGCGGTGCCTGACCAAGTTCGAGCGCAGCCACATCACGGAACTGGTCCAGCAGCTCGTTCCTCTCGATCCGAAGACGCAGCAGGATCAGATCAAGGAGATCATGCAGCAGCTGTCGAAGCTGCCGGTCGCCTTCTTCCCGGTCAAGCGCGAGATGCGGATCGACTATTCGAAGACCTATCCCTACCGGTCGACGAAGCGCGGCGGATGACCGCGATCACAGCAAGCATCCGGAAGGCGCAGCGCGTCGCGATCGAAGCAGGCGGCTTCAACCTGCGTGGCGTGATCTACGGCGACACCAAGAACCGCTATCGCGATGGCTGGTTTTTCTACACCGCGAAGGTGGTGGCGGAAATCGAGCCGAACGTCTTCCGGACTGCAACGGGCAACGTCTACCAGGTCGAAACCTGGTCGGCACCGTCCAAACCCACCAACGAGTATGACCCCCTCCCGGCCGATTGGCCGTACTGCGCGAGTGCCGAATGAGAATTGAACGACGATACACGACTGCCGGAGTCGATCCGTACAGCCTGATCGAGTGGCGCAAAGGCGTCAGCGAGATCAAGAATCCGGACGGCTCCGTCGTCTTCCAGATGGAGGGCATCGAGGTCCCGGCCGCCTGGTCGCAGGTCGCCGTTGACGTCCTGGCGCAGAAGTACTTCCGCAAGGCCGGCGTGGCCTACAGGCTGACCAAGGTCTCCGAGGACGGTGTGCCGGCATGGCTGCAGCGGTCCATCGCCGACAAGACCGTGAGCGAGTTTGAGCAAAAGCACGGTTCCGAGACCTCTGCCAAGCAGGTGTTCGACCGCCTCGCCGGCTGCTGGACCTATTGGGGCTGGAAGGGCGGCTACTTCTCGCCCGGCACCATGAGCATGTTCATCAGCCGCAAGGATCTCGATGACTCCGCCGAGGAGAACGCCCGCGCGTTCTTCGACGAGCTGCGCTTCATGCTGGCCACCCAGATGTTCGCGCCGAACAGTCCGCAGTGGTTCAACACGGGTCTGCACTGGGCATACGGCATCGACGGTCCGGCACAGGGCCACTTCTATGTCGATGAGGCGATTTATACGGCGCATCAGAATGATGACCGCTATCCGGACTCGCTGGCGGTTGTCCCTTCGCGCTCGGCCTACGAGCGTCCGCAGCCGCATGCCTGCTTCATCCAGGGCATCTTGGACAACCTGATCCAGGACGGCGGCATCATGGACCTGTGGGTGCGCGAGGCGCGCCTGTTCAAATATGGCTCCGGCACGGGAACCAACTTCTCAAGCCTCCGCGGCAAGAACGAGAGGCTGTCCGGCGGCGGAAAATCATCGGGCATGATGTCGTTCCTCAAGATCGGCGATCGCGCTGCCGGCGCCATCAAGTCGGGCGGCACCACGCGCCGCGCGGCCAAGATGGTCGTCGTCGATGTGGACCATCCGGACATCGAGGAGTTCGTCACCTGGAAGGTCGAGGAGGAGCAGAAGGTTGCGGCGCTGGTGGCCGGCTCGAAGGCTGCCAAGAAGCTGTTGCAAGGCGTCTGGGAAGCGTGGGGCGACGGCGAGAGCCGCGATACCCCGTCTATGAAGGAGGCAATCCTCGCCGCCAAGCGAGCCTTCATCCCGGACACCTACATCAACCGGGTGATCCAGCTCGCAGAGCAGGGTGAGAACTTTTACGCCGAGGAGTTCGACGTTGACTGGCAGTCGAAGGCCTACGAGACCGTGTCTGGCCAGAATGCCAACAACACGGTGTCGGTGACCAACGACTTCCTGAAGGCGGTCGAGCAGGACACGAAATGGAATCTGATCGCTCGCACCACCGGCAAAACGGTGAAGACGGTCGATGCCACGTATCTATGGGACACCATCGCTCGCGCGGCGTGGGAGTCGGCCGATCCTGGCCTGCACTTCAACACCACGATGAACGAGTGGCATACGTGCCCGGCCGGCGGCGACATCCGGGCGTCGAACCCTTGCTCGGAGTACATGTTTCTCGACGACACCGCCTGCAACCTGGCGTCGGCGAACCTGCTCAAGTTCACGGCGAGCCATGGTGATGGTCCGATCGTGTTCGAGACGGAGAGCTTCATCCACGCCTGCCGTCTGATTCAGATCGTACTCGAGATCTCGATCTACATGGCGCAGTTTCCATCAAAGGAAATTGCCAAGCTCTCATACGAATACCGCACCACGGGCCTCGGCTACGCCAACATCGGCGGCATGCTGATGACCATGGGCCTCCCCTACGACTCCGACGAGGCTCGGGCTTTGGCTGGAGCTGTCGCCGCGATCATGACAGGGACTGCCTACCTGACCTCCGCCGAGATGGCGCGGGAACGGGGTCCGTTCGTCAAGTTCGAGGAGAACCGGCATTCCATGCTGCGCGTGATCCGCAACCACTATGCGGCGGCGGAGAATGGCGATGCGGAGTTCGAGGGGCTGACGATCAAGCCGGTGCCGCTGGATTGGGACAACTGCCCCCAAACCGATCTGCCGGCGCGGGCTTCTGCCATCTGGGCTGAGGCAGTCGAGTTGGGCGAGGCTTACGGCTTCCGCAACGCCCAGACCACGGTCATCGCGCCTACGGGCACGATCGGCCTGGTGATGGACTGCGACACCACGGGCGTTGAGCCCGACTTCGCTCTGGTGAAGTTCAAGAAGCTGGCCGGCGGCGGCTACTTCAAGATCATCAACCAGGCCGTGAAGCCGGCGTTGCAGCAGCTCGGCTACACGGCGAAGCAGATCGACGAGATGGTGACCTATGCTACGGGCACTGGCATCCTGCCAACCTACCTCCAGGGACTGCTCGATGACCAGGGGATCAAGGTCACTCCTGAGCAGGTCAAGTCGACCTTCGACGTTCGCTTTCTGGCTGACTGGGCATCTCTGGATCCCAAGCTGCCAGGGGTGATGGAGGAGATCAACCAGAAGGTCTGCGGAGCCATGACTCTGGAAGGTGCCCCACACTTGAAGGAGGAGCACTACGCGATCTTCGACTGTGCCACCCCATGCGGCAAGCTGGGAACGCGGTCGATCTCCACTGAAGGCCACATCCGAATGATGGCGGCAGTACAGCCGTTCATCTCTGGCGCTATCAGCAAGACCATCAACATGCCTGCAACGGCGACGATCGCGGACGTGAAGGCGGCCTACATGCTGTCGTGGAAGCTGGGTCTGAAGGCCAACGCTATCTATCGCGATGGCTCGAAGCTGTCCCAGCCGTTGTCTTCGGCCCTGGTCGAGGACGAGGCGATCGAGGATGAGGCTCCGAAGACGGTCATCCAGGTGATCGAGAAGATCGTCCGGAAGCGGGAGAAGCTGCCGCACAAGCGGGCCGGCTACACCCAGCGCTCGATCGTCGGCGGGCACAAGCTCTATCTCCGGACCGGCGAATACCCGGACGGGCGATTGGGCGAGATCTTCATCGACATGCACAAGGAAGGCGCTGCCTTCCGGTCGGTGATGAATGCCTTCGCCATCGCTGTGAGCCTCGGCTTGCAGTACGGCGTGCCGCTGGAGGAGTTCGTCGATGCGTTCACGTTCTTCCGGTTCGAGCCCTCCGGGTTCGTTCAGGAGCATGGTCGCATCAAGAACGCGACCTCGATCATCGACTTCGTGTTCCGGGACATCGCGATCAACTACCTCGATCGTGATGACCTGGCGCACGTCACCCCGGAAGAGAGCGGCCACACCGCGATTGGTGATGGGGTGAATGGGGCGCCTGCTGTCGTCGTCAACGTCGCTGCCGGTGCTGACGTCAAGAAGGTGATCGAAGCTACGTCGAAGGCCATCGACAAGGCGCTGGATAAGCGCTCCGTCGCCAAACTGAGCGGATACACCGGGGACACCTGCGGATCGTGCGGGAACGTCACCATGGTCCGCAACGGCACCTGTCTCAAATGTGACACGTGCGGCGAGACCACGGGGTGTTCATGACCTGGCTGAAGCGACTGCTCTGCCTGTTCATCGATCACAGGCGGGAAGCTGACGACGAAGGGGCTTACGGAAGCTACGGCTGGAAGTGCCCGCGCTGCGGGGAGACTGGCTTCGGCATTCACGACATGTGAGCCGTAGGCGACAAGAACGGAACGGATCTACGGGTCCGTTCGCTTTTTTGCTTGCTTGAATGCAAATCTTGCAGTAATGCAAACCCACGCAGGCGGGCAGCCTGCAACCGAACCAAAGGACTGAAACATGGGCTTCATCTCCAATCTCCTGAAGCAGGCCGACAAGGCGATCAACAGCTACACGGGCGACAAGGCTTTCCTGGCCGGCGTCGCTGCAGCGGCTGCCAACGTCACCGCGGCGGATGGCTCGATCGATGACGCCGAGATCAATGCTGCGATCTCCGGCATGCTGGCGAACCCGATCGTGTCGGCTTCCTACTCCGCCTCGCAGATCGAGGAGGCTCTCAACGCCGCCCTCGCCCGCGCCAAGAGCCGCGCCGGCCGCATGGAGAACAAGCGCGCCATCGAGGCACTGATGACCCGCGACATCTCCGCTCGCCAGGACGTGTTCCTGATCGCCGCCGACGTGGCCGACCAGGACGGCATCGGTGACCAGGAGCGCGTCGTGCTCGCCGATATCGGCAAGGCGCTCAACGTCGACGACAACAAGCTGCTCGCTGCCTGATCCGGCGCTTCATTTGAACGGGGCGGTCCTTCGGGGCCGCCCTTTTTCTTGAACTGGAGATTTTCATGGACCACCTGTTCTGGGTCGCGCTTCTCGGTATCGTCTGGGTCGACCTCTTGCTCTCTGGCGACAACGCCCTCGTCATCGCCATGGTCAGCCGGCAGCTGCCGAAGGACCAGCAGAAGTGGGGAATCATCGGCGGCACGGCAGTGGCTATCCTACTCCGCGTCGTGATGGCCACGGTCGCCAACAGCCTGCTCGACGTTCCTGCACTCGGTATCCTCGGCGGCGCCTATCTGCTCTGGGTCGCCATCAAGCTGATCATCGTCAACGATGACGATGTCAGCGAGAAACCGGTCACGACCCTCTGGTCAGCGATCACGACCATCGCCATCGCCGATGCAACCATGAGCACCGACAACGTCATGGCGATCGCGGCACTCGCACACGGTCACGTGGGGTTGATGGCGATCGGCGTCCTCCTGTCGATCCCGCTCGTGATCGCCGGCAGCGCTATCATCTCGATGATGATCGAACGCTTCCCTGCCCTGAAATGGGCCGGCGCAGCCCTGTTGGGCTGGGTTGCTGGCGGCATCATCGGATCTGATCCTTGGTATCCGTGGCCCTGGGGTCCGAATGCCTTCACCGGCCTGATGATCGTCGTCACCGCAGGATGGATCGTCCATCTGTACCGTCAGATCGACAAGGCCAAGGAAGTGCCGACAGTCTGATGTTCACCGAGCTGGAGATCGTCGAGCGCTGTCTGCTGATGTTCTCCAAGCCTGGGCGCTGGACGCAGAAGACGCTTGCGAGGGACCGCAACGGAAAGCCGGTTCCGGTATTCAGCGAGATGGCGCGGTCCTTTGACATCGAGGGCTGCATCAGAAGAGCCGCTGGCATCGAAGACCGAGGCGCGTACGCGCGCTTCGTGCCCCTCATCAAGAGCCAGGTCGGCAAGCAACCATTCGACTGGAACGACCAGCGAGGCCGCATCCAGAAGGAGGTGGTCCGCATGTTCGAAGACCTAGCTGACGAACTGAGGTTTGGAAATGGACGTCACGGTTGACCAGCTCTGGGAAGCCCTGAAGCAGGTGTGCGGCAGCAATCCAGACAAGTCGAAGATCAAATCGCTCGTCGTCGTGCGGCGCGAGCACATCAAGGCCGCCATGGCCATCGTGAAGGAGAAGAAATGAGCATCGTGAACACCAACATCGATACCCAGGAGCCGATCAGAGCCGAAGAGCTGATCCGCGGATTCGACCTCTACCAGGAGCAGTCCATCAAGACGATCGCATACGGCGACGACATGAAGCTCTGGTATCCGGCGCTCGGCCTCGGCGAGGCCGGTGAGGTCCAGAACAAGGTCAAGAAGATCTTCCGCGATGACGGCGGCATCCTCACCGAGGAGCGCAAGAAGGCCATCGTCAAGGAGATGGGCGGGAACCTGTGGTATCTCGCGGCCCTGGCCCACGGCATGGGCATGAGCCTCGGCGAGATCGCGCTCTCCAACATCAGTGAGCTGCGCGGTCGCGTCGATCGCGGCACACTCCAGGGCGACGGCGACGATCGCTGACATTTCGCTTGACGTATCGTTTGCTTGAATGCAAATAACGTCACATGCAAACAGGAGAGAGAACCTTGGACGCGAAACAGGCAGAGGCCAAGGCGTACGAACTGATCTTCGCCGAGATCAGCCGCCAGAACGAGATGTGGGGTGCGCTCGACACCCGCCGGGACGTCGGTAACGGCGAGCTATTCGAAGCAGGCGTCGGTCAGCTCGATGCTGTGTTCGATCGCCGCAACGGTGACGAGGCCGCCTTCGACGGACCGCCGCAGATCTATCCCGAGGGATGGAGCGGATTCCGCAGCTACGGGGGCGATATCCCGAACATCATCGTCGGTGTTGCCTTCCTCATCCAGGAGACCAAGCGCCTGCTGATGAACGGCGAAGATCCGACCCGGCTCTCCCGCCGGCCCGATCAACCCTACAACCCTGAAACCGGCTTGCCGGCAACAATCGAGGCCTGACATGCCCGTATTCGGCGTCTTTCTCGCCAACCACGTTCTCGATGCAATCGGCCTGCTCACGATCATCGCGAGCGCCGTCAAGATCACCAAGGGCTATCCGATCAGCCGCTGGTTCTTTTGACGCCCAGGCGTTTGCTTGAATGCAATCGACGGCCGCCTACGGGCGGCTGTCCTCTTTCATTTTGTCCATTTTCAGAGCGCGGAGCGAGCCATGAGCAGGTCGGGATACAGCGAGGATTGCGACGATGATCAGTGGGGCTTCATCCGGTACCGCGGCATGGTTGCCAGTGCCACGCGCGGCAAGCGCGGCCAGTCCCTTTTTCGAGACATCCTGATCGGCATGAACGGGATGATCTGCAAGCGCCTGATCGCCGACGAGTTGGAGCAGGAAGGCGCGGTCTGCGCTATCGGAGCCGCCGGCAAGGTTCGCGGTGTCGACATGTCCAGCATCGATCCTGAGGACTCCGACACGGTCGCCGGCAAGTTCGATATCGCCGACTGTCTGGCTCGCGAGATCGTCTGGATGAACGACGAGTGCGGTTCGACAGGCGAGTGGCTCGAAGACAAACGGCGGTGGCGCCGAGAGACCCCAGAAGATCGCTTCAACCGCATGCGCAAGTGGGTCCGTTCGCAAATCACAGACCCCCTGTTCGACGTGGTCTGGTGCTGAGGGAGTTCAATCATGACAACCATGAGCAAGACCATCGTCAAATTCCTCCCGCCCGAGGAGGTCGGTGAGGACCAGGCTGGATGGTGGCTCCTCCACATCGACATGAATGCGGATGGCACTGAGGCTGGCTGTTACGACGCCGCTGGTCCGTACGACAGCAAGGAAGAAGCAGACCGCCTGGCTCTGCCCTGGACCAAAGATCAGGAGGCTGCCGCAGCATGAAAAAGTACCACGACCTGCTCCAGAAGATCCTCACCGAAGGCGTGCAGAAGGGCGATCGCACCGGCACGGGCACATTGTCGATTTTCGGTCACCAAATGCGTTTCGACCTGAACGAGGGTTTCCCACTGCTGACCACGAAGCGTCTGCCGTTCAAGGCTATCGCGATAGAGCTGCTGTGGTTCCTGCGTGGCGACACCAACATCAAATTCCTGCACGACCACGGCGTTACCATCTGGGACGAGTGGGCGGACGAGAACGGAGATCTCGGCCCGGTCTATGGCAAGCAGTGGCGCAGCTGGCCCGGGAAGCTTCTGCACGCCGACATCGATCGCCAGACCGGCATGCCTTCCGCGGTTCACTACGAGTCGATCGACCAGATCGCAAACGTCGTCCAGCAGATCAAGACCACCCCCAACTCCCGCCGACTGATCGTCTCTGCATGGAATCCAACAGAGGTCGACGAGATGGCGCTGCCGCCTTGTCATTGCCTGTTCCAGTTCTACGTGGCGAACGGCAAGCTATCGTGCCAGCTCTACCAGCGCTCGGCCGACGTCTTCCTGGGCGTGCCATTTAACATCGCATCCTATGCGCTGCTGACGATGATCGTCGCTCAGGTCACCGGCCTTGCGCCTGGCGAGTTCATCCATTCGTTCGGCGACACGCACCTCTACCTGAACCACCTGGATCAGGCGCGGCTGCAGCTGACGCGGGAAGACCGACCTTTGCCGAAGGTTCTGATCAACCAAGCGATCACGGACATCTTCGATTTCCGGTACGCCGACTTCACCCTGCTTGGCTATGACCCTCATCCGGTTATCAGGGCCGAAGTGGCTGTATGACGAAGGTCTCGCAGTACTACTATTCGACAGCGGTCGAGCATCGCGAGATGCCCGGCTGCTACATGGGCTCCTTCGCCTCCCCTGGTGAGGCGGCGTTGTGGGTCACCGGACCCGATGCCAAGCCCAAGGTTTTCACGTCAGCGATGGAAGCTGAGCTGGCAGGCTTCAGAGTGATGGCATCTCGTCTCAACCGCGCCCGCGATACACAGCGGTTCGAGATGAAGGGCTACCGCTCTGCAAAGGCCGGCGGCAGCATCAAAGCCTTCCGAGCTGAGGAGCGGAAGGAAGAGCACACGGTGGAATCAGTTTTCGGGAGCAAGACATGATGATCATCCCGGGCGATTGGAGAGAGATCGGACTCGTGTTGGCGGTAGCTGCTGCGCTGGCCGCCTTCGTCGCAATATACAACGACGCCACTAAGCCGGATTGCCCGTTCGGCGGTGTTGGCTGCGGCGAGCCCTCGTTCAGCCACTGGAACACCCCAGGAGCGGCCGTGGCGGTCGATCCAACTCACCAAAACATTGAGTCGCTTTAGCGGAGCCGGTAATGAGCGTAATGCCGAAGATCGAAGGTGCTGGCGCCAACCTCATCGACGCCGATACCCCGATGAGGCTTGAGGACGCAGTGAAGTACGCATTCCCCCTCGGGGGAATGACCGTGGCAGGTCTCAGAAAGGAGATCGAAAGAGGCAATCTCACTGTCGAGAAGATCGCGAACAAGCACTTCACTACCCTCAACAACATCAAGCGTATGAGAGAAAGATGTCGCAGCAAGGAAAAGGTCCCCGACTCTACCGACGATCTCGATCAGACGGTCGTGACGACGTATGGGTCGTCCGAGACGGATCAAAGTTCGTCAGCACAGGGATCGTTGCAGGACCTCGTGAAAAGAACCCGCCAGCGGCTGCGGAAGAGTTCCTGAAGGACTACCTCACCGCCAAGCACGCGCCCGAGCGGAAGTTGCGGGACATCGATCGCATCCCCATTCGAGACGTCCTCCAGATCTACCTGGTGGACAAGCTCAAGGAATACGACGATGAGACGCAGCAGGTCCTGATCGACCGGCTCGCCTCCGCCGTAGGTCGCCTCGATCTCTATTTCGGCAATTACAAGCTTGGTCAGATCACGACCGACCTGACCAACGGCTACGTCTCGCATCGCACGGGCAAGACCGTCGCCACCCGCAAGGGAGGTAGGGTCGGAGGAAAGGGCGGCGCCCGGCGTGATCTCGAAGTCCTGCGAGCTGCCATTGGCCATCACGCCAAGCAGAACCTCCACCACGGCGTCGTTCACATTTCAATGCCCGAGAAGGGCGGGTCACGCGAGCGATGGCTGACCCGAAGCGAAGCCGCTCGCCTGGTCTGGGTCTGCTGGCGCTACAAGGAGGAGCAGACGATCCACCGCGGCGAGAACAAGGGCGTCAAGATCAAGACGGAGAAGTACACTCTTCGCCACGTTGCCAAGTTCATCCTGATTGGCCTCTACACCGGCACTCGTGCGGCGTCGATCGCATCAGCCTCGATCCACAAGGCGCCCGGCAAGGCCTACGTCGATCTCGATGAAGGTCTCTATTACCGGAAGCGGATTGGACACAGGGCGACCAACAAGCGGCAGCCGACAATGCCTATTCCTGACCGACTGCTGGCGCACATGCGCCGCTGGGTCGACAAGGAGATCGTCGCAAGCCATTTCGTCGAGTGGCACGGCAAGCCGGTCATGAGCGTTAAGACCGGAATGACGCACGCCGTGGAGCTGGCGAAGCTGGATCTTTCGGAGGGCAATGTGACGCCTCACACCCTGCGCCACACCGCTGCGACATGGCTGATGCAGCAGGGTGTCGAGCTGTGGCAGGCCTCCGGATTCCTCGGCATGTCGGAGAAGACGCTGATCGATAACTACGGCCATCACCACCCGGACTATATGCGCGACGCGGCGGAGATGATCACGAAGAAGCGGGCAGTCACACGGTCACGACTGGGACGTCGAGCAGCATGAAAACCCCTTCGTTTATAGGGTTTGCTGCATCTTAGCCGGGGCACAGGCTGGGCACAGCATGAACGTGAACAAACATCGAAAAACAGGGTAAAACAGAGTCGAACATGTCAATAAAATCAATAAGATAGGATGAAATCCACACGCTCATAACGGTCTGGTTGCAGGTTCGAGTCCTGCCGGGCCCACCAGCGATTTCAACGACTTGCTGGCTTGGATTTTGTCACGACTGCCTCGCCGCACCAGAAACCGCACCAGATACGTCCACTTTTCGTTCGTGTGGAAGCCGCAAGGCTCAGCATCCACTGGCTCACGCCAGCGGCGGTACGGCTCAACGATGTAAGAGACGCTTGGCACCAGGGACGCTGCCCTGCCACCGGCCGTATGGTTCAAGCGCAAATGAGCCCGAGCAAGCCCCGCCGCCGAGGCCACCTGACTCGAATGACACAACACTATCCACGCGATGTCGGCTCTTTGCGGCGCTCAGGACCGCGACACGTTCATTCCGACTTCGTCCGTTGCAACGCAATCACCTTCCCGGCCGCCATCACCGTTTGCCTGGCAACGGGCTCGCGCTTCGCGATTTTCTCGACAGCGTCGGACAGATAGTCCGGGTGATGGTGACCGTAGGTGTTCAGCAGAACCTCGAGCGACATGCCGAGATAGCCCGCGGCCTGCCATGGGTCCGCACCGCGCTGCATCAGCCACGTTGCCGCCGTGTGCCTGAGCGTGTGGGGCGATATTCCAGGGCCGAGCTCGGCGAGCTTTACAGCGCTCTTGAAGGCGGTTTTGACCGAAGCCACCGGCTTGCCATTGAACTCGACGAAATGCTTGGCCTCCGGATCGATACGGTGCCAGCGCCGCAAGTGGGTCAGCAGGCGCGAAGGGATCGGAACCGTCGGCTGCCGCTTGTTCGTCTTCGCCATACCCTGCTTCTGGCGATAGTAGCGGCCCCGCTCCAGATCCACATAGGAGCGCCCGACCGCCGGCATTGGGGACGCTGACGCGATGGCTCCTGCGCGCGTCCCGCTGTATATCCCAATCAGAATGAAGCGAGACAGATGTCTCAGCGGACGTTTCGCTGTCGGCGCCTTGACGTCGTCCTCGGGGCGGCGAGACGACTTCTGCCTTTCGCGGTAACGCCAGCACGTCCAGATCAGCTTGGCAGCCTCGCTGCGCGTGAGCCACCGGTCCCGGGGCTGCCCTTTGTCGGGCAACGAGACCTTGACGATCTCCCGATGAAATCCCTCAGATGCATGATGGCCGATGGCGGCGCGCAGATCCTCCAGATCGCGCCGGGCACCGCCCCGATTGGAACGCTTCTTCCTGTACGCGCGACATTCCTCGCCGTTGACCTCGCCAAGAGTTTTAGCGCCCCACCAGTCGTTCAATCGTTCGATCCGCTTCTTGAACTTCCGGATCGCGGGTACGGTGTCCTCAGCCTCACCGTCCACCGCGAAGCGATCCCGAAGCTTTTGGAGCTGCGCATCGATGTAGATCGAAAGGACGTCTGCGATCGGGATATCGTCGATATGCCGCACGCGTCGCTTCGGCGTATATTTGGACGCTATGTACTCCTCGAGCTTCTTCTCGGCTGCTGCAACCTCATCCGCAGCGCAGCCTGTGCCGACATCCCGACCGTTGTCTCTGATGATCCAGGTCGCACGATGGGTGATCTTTCCGCGCTTGTCGCGGCGGGCGGCCTTAAGCTGGAGTCGAGCTCCCTTGCTTCGTCGCGGCATAGCTCTCGCATCCGTTCAATGTGAGCCAGCGTCGTAAATTCCTTGCCGGCAATCCTCTCGATGACCAGGCGCTTCCGGTCGCGCTCACGTCGCAAGCCTGCAACGGTCATACCGCCCATAGGAAACGCAATCTTCACGGCATCCGCAAGGCGAAGCGGGGTATCCCGTGTAATGGCGGGCTGCGTTTGAGCTGCGATCGATGAATTCACGTCTCTCGACTCTTGTGCGACGTGCGATCATTGAATCAATCATCATCCAACAACAGTTCTCTTGCCCACTTGTAGGACGAATGCGTAGGATTGCGTACAATCGCGTAGAATGGGTGGGAGATCAACGAGGAAAAACGGCTTCGCCTGCTCCGAGGCGTCCGCAGCTTCTCAGCGCTTTCCCAAAAGCGCCGATCACTTGCGGCGACTGCCACGCAGCAAGTGTCGGTATCTGTTCCGTAGCTCCATCATCGTCAATCGATCGAGCTCACCCCGCTTGTAGCGCTGGCGCAGCTCGTCCCGAGCTTGGTCCGGGATCGCGACAATCAACTCCCAACCTTCAGCAGCGTCGTCGAAAAGCTGGACAATCCCCGGATCAAGGCGAGCGTCATCCTGGAGCTCGGCCATCTGATCGCGCATCACGCCGATGGTTTCCGGCCGACCCTCAAGAGGGAGGCCCGCCGGCAATGCAGATCTGTTTTTATATAGTTCTTTATAGGCAGGTCCCTCAGGGCCCCGCGGTGAGTCTTTATACGCAGGTCCCTTTTGGACCCGCGGAGCCGCAGGTCCCTTTCGACC